>Ga0209636_10004629_pt1 | contig 14032 bp, 15 predicted proteins | sample DeeMarSWOR152_54_FD_187464 | JGI IMG/M metagenome (GOLD analysis project Ga0209636, IMG submission 187464) | Marine sediment microbial communities from White Oak River estuary, North Carolina - WOR-1-52-54 (SPAdes) (version 2) | ecosystem: Environmental > Aquatic > Marine > Intertidal zone >...
TCTCATCGTGGTAACAGGCTGCGCGCATCCCAGGATCGTCAAGATTATCTTTACAGCTAAAGAACTTTTAGAAAAGGGTGTTTATATGGTTTTTGGTGGTTTCCATTTAGCTGGCTTTCTTGAAGACGAAATAGAAGGAATTATCAGTCGGTTTCGATCTTTAAGGGTGAAAAAAGTGGGCCCGTGCCACTGTTCCGGAGATAGCAGCCGTATGCTCTTTGCTAAAGAATACAAAGATAATTTCATAAAGATCGGCATAGGAAAAAAAATAAAAGTGCCATGATTATTCCAGTCGCCAACTACAAAGGAGGAGATCCGGTTTTACTATTCAAGATATGAGAAAGGATTGGATAAAAAACATGATGATTGAACTTTTAAAAGAAGAGGTGAAAGACTTTAAAAACGGCAAGTCACCTCGAATCATTTTTCATCTTTTTAACAATTTTAAAGGGTGTTTAGAAATATACAGGTAAACAAAAAGGAGGAAGAGCCATGAAAAAAATTGCTCTAATATCCGGAATAGTTGTTGTTTCATTTCTTTTTATTTCTCATGGTCTTTATGCGCAAGGATTTTACAGATATGGTCCCGGAATTGAAGATGATTATTTTGACCTAAATCTAACGCGGGAGCAAAAGGAAAAAATCGATAAACTTGAGCTTAAACTCGAGAAAGAACTCTCTCCCCTGTTTTCCAAGCTCAGATCTAATTATATGGAGCTTGATGAACTTGAGGCGCAGAGGGGTTCTGATCCGACCAAAATTAATAAAATTTGGGATTTGATTTATAAGCTTGAAGAGGACATTCGAAATAGAGAAATTTCACACGAAAAAAAGATCAGGGATTTATTAACCAAAGACCAAAGAGCTATATTTGACTCTTATTATGGCTATGCCCTGAACCCTTATGGCAGAGGTAATTTCGGTAGAGGATATTTTGGACGCAGGCTCAGAGGATTTCGAGGTGGCAATTATGGATACGGGCACTACGGCTACAATGTCGGGAGGGGGAGAAACTACTTAGGGAGAGGTATTGGCAGGTTGGGTCGCGGCTATTATGGCTATGGAAGAGGCATCTCTAGTGGTTATGGCATGAATCGGGGGAATTTCGGACTTGGTGCCGGCCGCTTATTAGATCCTAACAATTACCGCTATTACCCTCGATTCAGGCACGGCAGGGGGCCCTGTGGCGCCGGATTGGGCAAATTGTACCGCTGGGATTACTACAGAGGCCGTTGGAACTGGAACGAATAAAGTAACATCAACAAAATCTAAGGCGCTGGGCAGCTTTTTTGAATTCGACTTACGCCGAGCATAAGCAGAAGAGCTGGAATAATAAAACAGCGAAGGAGAAATGAAGACACAGAGGGGAAAAATTTTAAACCCTTATCATGAGGAATCTTTTGCATGAAATTTTCGAGAGATGTATTCGGAAGAATGGCTTAAATTTATTAAAATGGATCCAAAAGCAAAGCAGGTAAATACGTGAAAGGCAATGTTGAAAAGTGGTTAGAAAAAGATGGTGAAGAATTTTTGAGGGCAGTTGGCGTTAAAGAGGGACAAAAAATATTAGATTTTGGTTGTGGAGAAGGTCATTATGCCATCCCAGCTGCAAAACTTGTAGGAGTGAAGGGCAGAGTATATGCGGTAGATAAAGATGAACAAGCCTTACATAGATTGATGCAGATAATAGAGGAAAATAGAATAAAAAATATAGAAGTTATAAAAAAAGAATCAAAAACCTCTTTGGAAAATAATTTTGTGGATTTCATTATGTGTTACGATGTTGTTCATTATGTAAAAGACAGAAAAACCCTTTATCATGAATTCCATAGGGTTTTAAGACCAAAAGGGGCTTTATCTCTTTATCCTAAGCATCACGAAAATGACCATCCTTTAATGGAACTAGCGCATATGAAATTGGAGGATATTATAGAAGAAGTCGAAGAAGCAGGGTTTTCTTTGCAAAAGAAATTTCTAAAAAGGCTTATTCATGATGATTATTATAATAAGGGATACATACTGAATTTTTGGAAGGATTAATCATGGAAGTTTAATTATGCATGCTCCTTTGTCCCACCTGAGAACTGGCTTAAAGTGGAAATTTGTGTTGGAGGAAAATTTGCCTGAAAATAAAAAAGCATTGATTGTCGGGGGTGGACTTATTGGCGTTGATATCGCGACGGCTTTGATTCCTAGAAACAACAAAGTGATCATTGTTAAAAGGAATTAGTGGGGAAAATGCCAGTTTACGTGATTGGAGATGCAAAGAAAGCAGGAAATGCTCAGCATGCTATTAAGGACGGTTATGAAACAGCAAAAGCACTGTAATCAATTCAACAGATCAGTGTTGGTGCTCATTAATATATCAGAATTTAAGTGAAACTGCCCAACGATATTTGGAGGTAAAATATATCAAGGAAATTATTTTTAACAGAAAACGGATATAAAAGGCTGTTAATAGAAATTTTTACGTAAAACACAGAAAAGCAAGATCAAATGAATATGTTAACGCTACTTACTATGTGTTTACTTATTGGTTTCTCAGCTGGGCTTATGAGCGGGATGTTCGGAATAGGTGGTGGCTCTGTAAGAACACCCCTGCTCTATCTTGCAGGATTGCCCTTGCTAAGTGCTTTTGGAATAAATTTATTGGTCATACCATTCTCTTCTCTTGTAGGAGCCATAAGTCACAGAAAGAATATTGATTGGAAATTCACTCCACATATGGTGATTGGTGGAACTTTTGGCTCCATAACAGGTGCATTTTTAACAGGTATTATACCAACCCTATCCCTCGCAATTATCTTTGTCATTGTTTCCATCATAACTGTGTTGGGAATCTATTTGGATAGAATCATTCCAAATATTGCCCAGAAAATTAGGCCAAATGCGAAGGCTATTGTCGGTGGAACATTTTTTCTTAACTTACTTACAGGTATGAGGGGAGGCAGCGGAGGCTCGTTGTTCCCTCCTTTTTTAAGGGCAATGAGATTTGATATGCATAAAGCAATAGCCACATCCTTATTTGCAACCATTTTTACTGCAACTGCAGGGATGATTATTTATTGGTATAGAGGAGATATAGTATTGTTTCCTGCTTTGGCTGTAATTATAGGGTCTATTAGTGGAGCAAGAATAGGGAGCTTATTATCACTTAAAACAAAGCCCGTCTGCTTGGAATTTGGACTTTCAATATTTGTTATAATTCTTGCGCTCGCAATAGTATATAAAGCTGTTTCACGATAATTATAAATCACAAGGAATGATAAAGTGATCAGACAAATACTCATTGAACTCAGGAGGCATGCTCCGTTCACCGCTTTTGGGGCAGTCACGGGTATTGCTATACTTTTAATTATAATTTTTACTGCAAAATTCTTCAGAGTTTCCGAGTGTTCATCCATAATTTTTTACATCTTGCACCCACTTCACATCATCTTAAGCGCAATTGTGACGACTGCGATTTATAAGCTGCATAAACACAGGTTCAATTTTTTATTAGGTTTTTTAATTGGCTATGTTGGCTCCATAGGAATAGCTACGTTGAGTGATTCGATCATTCCCTATCTTGGAGAGTTAATCCTTAATCTTCCCCATAAAGGTATTCATATAGGTTTCATTGAAAAACCTTGGCTAACAAATCCCGCAGCAGTTTTGGGTATTGCCATTGCTTTTTTAAAACCCATGACCAAATTTCCACATTCCGGACATGTATTAATCAGCACCTGGGCATCTTTATTTCATATCATCATGGCCATAGGACAAACAATAAACTTGATGACAATCATTGCTGTCTTTGTGTTCTTGTTCTTAGCTGTTTGGTTTCCTTGTTGTTTGAGTGATATAATTTTTCCTCTGTTATTCGTTCCAGGGACAAATGGAAAAGTATTAAAGGAGCATAAAACGTTCAACTTTAAGACATGAAAAAATTAGATCACTTTATAGGAAGGATGGTTATTATACCGGAATAAAGAAATTTATCAGAGATGGTCTTTTATTGATTTCGGGCAGTTTTATTGAGAGAAACAAGTAAAAAAAACAAACATCTCAAGGAGGCTTAAAATGCCTATTTATGAATACAAGTGTCGAAAGTGCGAGACAAAATTTGAGCTGCTCCAGAGGTTGGGTGCCACCAACGAAGGAGTGAGCTGTCCAAAATGTGGTGCTTTAAAGCCAGTCAAGCAGTTTTCCGTGTTCACATCTTCAGGTTCAAGCAGTTCTGAATGTGAAAGTGGCGTCTGCCCCACCTGTGAAATTCCCTCGGATTGATAGCTGCTTTATCGCCCGCGGATATAAAACAGCTCATTCCTATGGACATTGCAGTTATCTCAGCCATATGAAAAATAAATTTAAAGAGCAGAAAAAGATGATTGGAGCAGAGAGAAGGGATGAATAGAACGAGGATTATGCCAGCGTGGAGAGGCATTAATAATTTTGAAGAATCAATGGTAAGAAATAATCGAAAAGGAGGGAAAAAATGCAGCATCATGACGTAATTGTGATTGGTGCAGGCCCGGGAGGCCTTACTGCAGGCTTTTATCTAGCTCATTATGGCTTTGATACGATAATTTTTGAAGAAAAAATTGCAGGAGGATATGCGGCTGAAATTCCTTTCCTTGAGAACTATCCTGGTTGTATTGATGGAATTAGCGGGAAAGACTTGGTTGATAGAATGATCGCACAGTGTAAAAAAGCAGGAACAGAAATCCGTCAATTTGAGAGAGTGATTGGATTAGACTTTGAAGCGAAAAAGCATATTGTTAAGACAGAAAAATCTGATCTTTCAGCTGGGGCAATCATTATTGCCTCAGGAAGATATCCTAGAATGCTTGGAATACCTGGTGAAGATCATTTCCACGGTAAAGGCATCAGCCATTGTGCGGTATGCGATGGAGCCTTTTTTAGAGATAAAAAAGTCGTGGTAGTTGGAGAAGATAGACGAGCAGCAGAAGTTGCCATCTTTCTTTCCAAAATAGCATCTCAGGTGAAACTGGTTTGCGGGAAGGAGGAATTGTGCGCAGAGATGATTCTTTTAGAAGATCTTGAAAAACAGAAAGTTGAAATTCTTGGTGATACGGAACTCAAAGAAATCAAAGGAGATATTAAAGTAAGGAGTATTGTTTTATTTAACAATGCAACTGGGGATACGAAAGAAATGGATACGGATGGGATTTTTATCCAATTAGAAGGTGTCCCTAACAGCCAGATAGCAAGAGAATGTGGGATAAAGGTCGATAAAGATGGCTATATTCTTGTCGATGATAGAGGGACAACAAACATTGATTGCGTGTATGCTGTTGGCGATGTAACTGCTTCGCCAACAAAGCTGGTCATTACAGCAACAGCACAAGCTGCTACTGCAGCTCTGGATGTGTTAGAGCACATTAATAGACATCATTAAAACAGGACACAATTTTTTTAAGATTGTCTGAAAAGAAGTGAACACGAAGAAAGAGAAAAGAATCGGTATCTTCATCTGTCATTGTGGGAAAAACATAGCTGGAGGTTTAAATATTGAAGCTTTGGTTGAGAAATCAAAACATATTCAGGGAGTAGTATATGTTGTGGATAATAAATTTGGCTGTTCTGAAGATGGTCAGGTGGCTATCCAAGAGGCTATTCAAGATCAAAAATTGAACAGAGTGATTGTGGCTGCCTGCGATCCCTCCTTACATCTTATGACTTTTCAGCGATGCGGAGAGAAATCTGGAATAGAACCGCAGTTTGTGGATTTAATTGACATCAGAAAGTGGACTATGCATGGAAGCCCGTACAAAGTTGCCCCAGAACAAGCGCTTGAAAAATCAAACAAGCTTATCGAATTAGCCGTAAAAAGAATGAGCTTGAAACGATTGATTCCTTTAGTTGAAGTCAAGGCTGAGCAATCCGTTTTGGTCATAGGAGGAGGAGTGGCTGGTCTTGAAGCAGGATTGGATTTAGCAGATAAAGATTATAAAGTTTATATCGTGGAGAGGCTGCCCACTATTGGGGGAAATATGGCGTTGATTTACAAAGTTTTCCCAACAAATGATTGTGCTCCCTGTATTTTAGCTCCTAAAACAGCATACGCTAATATCCATCCACATATAAACTTGTTAACCAACTCAGAAGTGAAGAGTGTGGAGGGTTATATAGGAAACTTTAATGTCGAGGTCGTCCAGACACCCAGATATATTGAAACAGGAAAGTGTACAGGTTGTGGAGAGTGTGTAGATAAGTGTCCTTGTAGAGTGGTTGATAATGTCTATTCGGCTGGAATGGGAGAACGAAAAGCCATTTATATTCCTTATGATCAGGCAATCCCCAAAAAAGCTGTTATCGATGCCCAAAACTGCCTTTATTTCAGGAAAGGTGTTTGCCGGTTATGCGAAAAGGAATGCCCTACAGATGCTATTGAATTTGAGCAGCAATCTAAAACAATCGATATAAAAGCAGGTGCAATCATTGTTGCCACAGGCTTTGATGAATACAATCCAGCCCCCAAGAGTGAATATGGATACGGACGATATGGTAATGTTATTACTCAATTTCAATTAGCCAGACTTTTAGACATTGATGGCCCTACATCAGGCAAGCTTCTGAGACCAACCGACGGTAGAGAGCCAAATAGTGTAGTTATGATTCAATGCGTAGGTTCACGGGACAAAAAAACAAATGATTATTGTTCCAACATCTGCTGCATGTATGCACTAAAACACGCCCAAATGATCAGAGAAATGATTTTGCCTGATGCTGAAATTTATATCTGTTATATAGATATGCGGACTACAGGTAAAGATTTTGAAGAGTATTACAGAAGGACCAGGGAACTGGGGATCCATTTTATTCGCGGAAGGCCAAGCGAGGTTATGGAAAAATCAGATACAAAAAATCTTCTTTTAAAAGTGGAAGACCCTGATATCGGTCATCTTTTAGAAATAGAAGCAGACTTAGTTGTTTTATCCTGCGCCACCATCCCATCAACAGGCGCTGAACAGCTTTCCCAGATACTGGGAATAAAGCGTGATGAGGGAGGCTTTTTTAAAGAAATGCATCCTAAGCTTCGTCCTGTGGAAACAAATGTTCGGGGGATTTATATATGCGGCGCTGCCCAAGGCCCTAAAGATATTCCTGACTCAATCGTCCAAGCCAAGGCAGCCGCCTCTTTTGCGGATGGTGAACTAAGGAAAGCCAAGATAAGGCTTCCTGAATTTATTGTGAAGGCAAGTCAATTAAATCAAGGAGGTTGACAGGCTATGGAAGAAGTATACGTGGAAGAATTCATGTCTCCTGGATGTGTAGGCTGTCCTGCGGTCAAGGAAATGCTCGAAGAATTATACGGCGAATTTGGAGATAAATTAATAGTCGAAGAAGTAGATATTACTGTTGATACAACAAGAGCAGCCCAATATGGAATAATGTCTGTTCCTGCGGTAGCTGTTAACGGGATCCTTAAATTTATGGGGGTCCCTAGTAAAGAAGAATTAAAAAAAGCGATTTTAGAAGAGCTTGAGAGGTGAAAACAAGATGAAACGGGATGAAAGCAACAGAGGAGTAATTCGAATAGAAGAACTTGATCCAGGTTTTAAATTCGAAGTTCTGAAACATGAAGAAACACAAGGATTAAATGCTTGCTTTGCTTGTGGAACCTGTACTGCCGGATGCCCTGTTCATGAAATTTTTCCTGAATACAGCCCTAGAAAATTGGCTAAAATGGTGAAACTGGGAATGAGAAAAGAAGTCTTGAGCAGCCCATATATATGGTATTGTGTGACGTGTCATAATTGTGAACAGCGATGCCCCCAGAATGTTAAATTCTTTAATATTTTGAATGTGTTGAAAAATATGGCCGCAATAAAGGGTTATGCCCCTGCTTCGTGGATAGAACAAACTCGACAGATCATGAAAACAGGCACAATATTCCCAAAAAATGAAGAATTGGATAAAACGAGAGAGGCCCTTTTTCTTCCAGCTATAAAAAGTGATGGGACAAAAGCTAAGAGATTAATCAAACTAACAGGCATTGATAAGATTAGAATCCAAATCAAATCCTAGAATGAGTGGTTACGCTTTATTTTTAGGCTGCACTACCCCTACACAGGTGATTCAATATGAGCTTTCGTCTCGATGGATGTGTAAAGAGTTGGGGATTGAGCTGGTAGATATGGACGATTTCGTCTGCTGTGGAATCAATCAAGTCAATTTAAATCAAGAAGCCGGAATATTGTTAGCAGCCATGAATTTAGCTTATGCTGAAGCAAGCGGATTGGATATTCTTACGCTCTGTGCTGCATGTACCGGACATTTGGCAGAGTCCGTGGAGAAATTAAAGAATCAGGAGACAAGAGACAGAGTAAATAACAAATTAATAACGTTGGGCTTAGAATATAAGGGTAAAGCTAAAGTGAAACATATTTCAAGAGTTTTATACGAGGATATAGGTATTGATAGAATAAAAGAAAGGATAAAAGTAGATTTATCTAACCTGCGAGTCGCTCCTCATTATGGCTGTCACTATTTAAAGCCTGAGTCTTCGCTCGGCGGCTTAGATGACCCGAACAACCCGAAAACCCTACATCAGCTTATCTCTGCGGCAGGAGCCTTTCCTATTCAGTATGAGACCCTCAATTTGTGCTGTGGAGGAAAAAGCTTTTCTGTTTCCAAGGAGGTAGCTTTTTATCTGGTGCAGAAAAAACTTGATAATTTAACGACCCAAAAAATAGATTGTCTGGCTGTTCAGTGTCAGACCTGTTATCTCATGTATAGCGATCAACAAAAAGAGATAAATATGCAACTTAAGAAACAATACAATATTCCAATTCTTCTTTATCCTCAGCTTCTTGGTTTGGCTTTAGGTGGGGATCCAAAAAATGAGCTAGGATTAGATATGAACGCAGTTTCTTTGAATGATATGTTTGCTAAAGCGGGAATAAACAGGAGTATTTAAAGAAACGGATATCCATTATTATAACATGAAAGGGGAAAAGAGAAGATGTTAATTGACCCTAAACTAAGAACGCTTTTAGAGAGAAAATATAGCGAGGAATTAATAGAAGATGTGGATATAAAGGTTTTCACTCGGGAAATCATTATTAGCGGTGAAGATCTTGAGTATGCTCAATTTAGTAAAGAACTGGTAAAAGAACTCTCTCAAATAAATAAAAAAATAAAAGCAGAATATTTAAGCTTTGGAGATGAGGTAGCGAAAGAATTGGATTTGTCTTTTTCTCCTACTCTTGTCATCGGTAAAAATAACGGCTATTCCATTCAATACTGGGGAGCTCCTGCCGGACAGATAGCAAGTACACTGATCGAGACGATATCTCTTGTTTCTCAAAAGAATAGTGGCCTTGATCATTCCGTGAGGGAAAAAATAAAACATATAGATAAAAATATTCTTATTGAAACTTATTTTGCTTTAGACTCTCATGCCTCCAGTCAGGCTGTTTTATTGAGCAATCGAATCGCGATCGAACGACCTGGAAGAATTGTGAGTCGAGCTGTAGAGGTAGAAGAGGCCATAAAGAAGGCAAAAATTTCTGAAACACCTGCTTTACCATTTGTTTTAATCAATGACAATCGAGACTCATTAATATCCGGTCTTATTTCAGAAGAAAAGCTAATCTATCAACTTATCCTTCATGGCGCCTCAAATAAAGAGCCCATTCTGGCTCAAATGGAAGAAGAGGAAAAGAGGAAGAAAATGCTTATGGATAGTCCAGATTATCCTGTAATTTTAACCACTTCAAACTTCGATGAGGCAATCAAAAAATATCCGTTTATAGTCATTGACTGCTGGGCAGAATGGTGCGCTCCTTGTCTTATGGTTCATCCAATGATTGAAAATTTGGCTAAAAAATACAAAGGGAAAATAGCATTTGCGAAATTGAACATAGACCAAAACCGAGAAATTGCCGAACGCTTTAGTATCATGTCTATTCCAACTTTGCTCGTGTTTAAAAACGGACAGAATGTCGATTCTATCATTGGTGCCATGCCTCAAGATGCCCTGGATGAAAGAATTAGAATTTATTTATAATCACAAGAAAATTATTCCTATCCGGAATAAATTTAGCACTGGCAAGATCTTTTCATGGAAAAAAATTTTTATTTATGATATAAATACTTTGCAATATACGAATATAAATAACAACTTATATTTGAATGCCATATAATACAGACTATAAACAAGGAGCCCAGCTCTTTAAAGCCTTATCCCATCCCACACGACTTCTTATTCTGGAGAAATTGCTCGAAAAAGAAAAATGTGTAAACGATATTCAAAAGCTCTTAAATGTAAGCCAACCGAATATTTCTCAACATCTAAACATATTACGATTTTCAGGGATAGTCGATTTCCGTCAAGAGGGCAATTTGCGATGTTATTTTCTAAAAGATCCGCAGAAAATAAAAAAATTAATTCAAGCTCTAGAATAAACAAAATCCGAAAGGAAAAAAGATTATCTGTTATTCATTGAGACAAAAGGGAAATCCACATAGATATTAAAAATTGGAGGAGTCCATGAAAGAGAAAAAAAGCATAATGGATAGAATTGCTGAGTCAAATAAGTCCGTTATCACCGGAATAGATGAAAAAGATATTAAGCATTGGGTGAAAATTCATGTCATGGGAAAAGCCTACAGAGTTCCAGCCGGACTGACGATTATGCAGGCCATGGAATTTGCAGGATATCGCTTTATTAGATCGGCAGGATGCAGGGCTGGATTCTGTGGAGCTTGTGCCACAATATACAGGAAAGCAGGAGACTATAAGCTGCACGCGGTGATGGCCTGTCAAACAAGAGTTGAAGATGGAATGTTCTTGGTTCAGATTCCTTTTGCCCCTGCGGATAAAGCCATCTATGACATTAATAAAGAAAGCTATAGTGGGAATACGTTGTTTAAATATTATCCAGAACTCGCTCGTTGTTTATCCTGTAACACATGCACAAAATCATGCCCCCAGGATCTTGAGGTTATGGATTACATTCAGGATGCTATTAAGGGTGACTTTAATGCTGTTGCCGAAGAATCCTTTGACTGCATCCAGTGCGGGCTTTGTGCTGTAAGATGTCCTGCAGAACTTGTGCAGTATCATATAGCTCAGTTAGCCAGAAGAATGTTTGGGCGATACGGATGTCAGGAGCCTGAACATTTAAACACTCGGCTAAAAGAGATAAAAAAAGGTAAATATGAAGATGCCTGGGATAAGCTTCTTAAGGCCAATATCAAAGAACTTGAAAAAATGTATGCGGAAAGAGAAAGGGAACCAGATTAATAGAGGAGGAAAAAATGTCTGAAGTCAAATATATCAAAGGTTATCCGGAACACATGCGGGGGCTCATAGATACAGTTAATAAAACAAGGATAAAGAGAAAAGACTATAGCCCTCCCGCTATGAGCAGAGAAGAGAGAGAAGATGTGCTCAAACTCCACCCGGATTTTGCACCTGGAGGGAAAAGAAAAATTTCTATAGGTCAGAATAAAGGAGATATAGGGCCCAATGAAGTTGTCGACCTTCTCGAAGCGTATCCTCTGGTCGAAGATGGAGAAATCGATCTATCCGTCGTTGATTATGAGCCAGATATTTTAATAATTGGTGGCGGCCTAGCTGGGACTTCAGCAGCCATCTGGGCAAATAATCAGGGCATCCCGGCTGAAAAGATTCTTCTCGTAAACAAACTCAGGCATGGTGACGCCAACTCCATAATGGCTGAGGGAGGAACCCAAGCTGCCGACCGTCCAAACGATTCCCCTGTTATCCATTACTTAGATGCTATGGGTGGGGGGCATTTCGCGAACAAACCGGATGTTCTAAAAGCATTAGTAGAAGATGCTCCTCTCATCATGCACTGGCTCATTCAATTGGGTGCAATGATCGATAGAGAGGAGAATGGTGAATTTACAGAAAAGTGGGGAGGCGGCACATCCAGGAGGAGAATGCACGCCTGCCGTGACTATACCGGGCTTGAGGAATTCAGAGTTTTGAGGGACGAATTTAGAAACAGAAAGATTCCTAACTTAGAGTTCTATCCTGTCATCGAGCTCCTCACCGATGGGGATGGAAAAGTCACTGGAGCGATCTTGTGTAATCTTGAGACCAGCGAATACGAGATTGTCAAAGCGAAATCCACTATTCTGGCAACAGGTGGATTTGGAAGATTGCATATAAGAGGTTTCCCCACCACAAATCATTATGGAGCGACCTGCGATGGGATTGTACTTGCCTACAGGGCTGGAGCTAAACTGAGGGATACGGATACAGTCCAATACCACCCTACAGGAGCTGCTTTTCCACCTCAGATAATTGGTCTTCTTCTCACCGAAAAACTCAGAAGTATGGGAGCTCAACCTGTCAATAAAGATGGAGAGGCCTTTGTTTTTCCTCTTGAGCCGAGAGATGTTGAGGCTGCCTCATTTATAAGAGAGTGTTATGTAAGGGATAAAGGGATTTTAACTCCTACTGGTATGAGAGGGATCTGGCTTGATACACCCTTGATCGAGCTGAAAAACGGAGGGGGCACGATAGACAAGGCTTTTCCTGGCATGAAAAGGATGTTCGAGAGATTTGATATTGATATGAGAGAAGATCCAGTTTTAGTGTTTCCTACCCTCCACTATCAAAATGGAGGAGTCGAAACTGATCCTGAAGGAAAAACAAGTGTGGAGGGACTTTTTGTCGCTGGCGAAATTTCTGGTGGAGTCCATGGGAAGAACAGGCTCATGGGTAATTCAACCCTCGATTGCATGGTTTTTGGGAGGAGAGCTGGAATTTATGCGGCAGAATACGTGAAAAAAACAAAAAGAAAGGGCAAATTATCGCTGGAACATGTAAAACAATATGCAAATATGCTTCAAGAAGCTGGAATAAAGCCGGAAAGAAAAGCTCCTATACTTTTGCCAGACTACAGAGGTAAAGCAGTACTTGCGAGGATGATTGATGTATTTTAGTATTATTCTTCTTCCTTTTGCCGTTCCTTTTTCCTTTGTTCAATTTCCTCATTTTAGAATCTTTATCTCAATCAGGCTCAAGCACAAAATTCCTTTATTTGTAATTACTTGAAAGATAAAGGAACAGGAAAGGGCGAATGCCAATGGGATCGATCTTCTCAATTATGTTATGGTTTCTGGTTGGCATTTTTGCTGGTTTTATGAGTGGCATGTCTGGAGTGTCGCTTCCCATGTTGTTATAGGCGGAATTTTAGGTTCAGTTTGTCTTAATCAGAAAAGACCATAAAACTCATGGGAATGGCCCGGAGACTTATTGGAGGAGCAAATGTGGTTTAGGAAAACTGGAAGGACGCTTCAACTTTGGTATGCTCATCGGAACAAAGATTTCCGATTGAAACATCAATTTTACCCAAATCCTAATTACTGTACCTTACGTGTTACAGGACAAGTAACACGAGAAATGATCTTGACTTTTACACATCCAGAAAAAAAAACGCTGATGATTAATGATTTGTTCAGGATCAAGGGTATAAAAAGAATAATCCCCGAACCTTATGACGTAAAAATTGAAAAGGAGGATTATTTCGACTGGCAAGAGATTTTGCCAGAAGCTGAAAAGATTATTATTCAGCATCTTTTGAAAAAATGAGAACTCGAAAAGAAGAGAGTGGCCATTCAGTAAACAAGGAGTAAATCATTTTTTTCATACCTATTTCTTTGATATTTATGATTCTTACATGGGAGAAGTCACAGGTTCGAATCCTGTATTTATTTATTTTCCCTCAGGAACATCTCGGTGACCAAATAGTGCCCAAAACAAGTCAAAATAGATAAAAAAACTGTTTGTTTTCGTCTGTTTAGGAATGGTTACGTTAACTTACGTTTTTACAGGGGATAAAGGACAAAAAGACTGGCGGGGGCCGGACTCAAACCAGTATGTAAGATAACCCATTAAGGATTTTAAGAGTGCTGTTTGAGCTTCTTGATAAAATCCTCCCTCACAGGATAAAAAATATCCAACATTACAAATGGTTCAGTGCCTATACATGTATCGCTATGAGGAATATGTGAAGGGATATAATAGAAATCTCCTTTCTGTACT
>Ga0209636_10004631_pt1 | contig 14029 bp, 7 predicted proteins | sample DeeMarSWOR152_54_FD_187464 | JGI IMG/M metagenome (GOLD analysis project Ga0209636, IMG submission 187464) | Marine sediment microbial communities from White Oak River estuary, North Carolina - WOR-1-52-54 (SPAdes) (version 2) | ecosystem: Environmental > Aquatic > Marine > Intertidal zone >...
AGTTGGTCTTTATTAGCCAGATGCGCCGGTGTTATGGTTTGTATCAAAGCATTTTTGCTGCTGGTTATTGCCCTAATTATTTTCAGTTATAGAGAAATTGCTAAAATTATAGTCTAATGTGGCACGGGCATCTTGTCCGTGATTGAATCACGGCCTTGAAGACCATGCCACGAATCGAGTATCGAGGATGCGTTTGCGTGACAGAATAATCTGGTTTGTTTGCGTTGTTCTTGTGGTCGGTTTGCTTATCGGCGCCGGTACGCAGCTTGATTCCATAAATCACCGGCGTGAAGATATGGACCTGATAATCGACAAGCCGGAGAATATTCCTCCTTCACTGGCATTTGCAACGGTCGCAACGGGCGCTTTTCGTGGCCTGGTCGTAGATATCTTATGGATGCGGGCGGACAAGCTAAAAGAGGAAGGCCAGTTCTTCGACGCAAGGCAGCTTGCAGAATGGATAACCATCCTGCAGCCTCGTTTCGCATCGGTCTGGGAATTCCACGCCTGGAATATGGCTTATAACATCTCGGTGGCTATACCCGCAACTCAGCCGGACCAAAGATGGCAATGGGTCAAAAACGGTTATGAGCTGCTTCGCGATGAGGCCATCGATAAGTACAAACTCAAAAACATGACCCTTTTCCGCGAACTCGGCAGAATATTCCAGCACAAAATAGGCGGTGTCTCAGACGACGCACACAAATATTACAAGCTGCAATTGGCTTTAGCGATGGAACCGTTACTTGGCCCTGCGGATAACGCTTATTTCGATGTACTCGCCGAAGCACCAGTCAATTGGCAGGAAATCAAAAGTGACCCAAATATAAGCCCTCTTATAAGGGCCCTGAAATCAGCCGACGCGGCGTTTTCCGACGACGGTGAGTTTGTGAGTAATTATTTGTCGCTTAGGCAAGACTCCCGCAGGTTCAATCCTGCTGCCGGTAGGACAATAGATGATTTCAGAGGCACAAAGGCCCTCGATAAGTTTGATATTTTCGCCAAGGCCTGGCAGTTACGAAAAGCCTGGAAACTTGACCCTGTTTTAATGCGCCAGATAAACAAAACCTATGGTCCTATCGACTGGAGCGACCCGAATATACATTTGCCTATGGATTGGCGGCACCCCGACAGTCACGCAATTTACTGGGCTGTCAAGGGTCTGCAAATAGCCGCCAAAGAACAGGACAGGGAAATTGATACGAGCGAAGTCAATACCGACCGTATCGTAGCTCATAGTTTGCAGAACCTCTTTCGTAACGGCAAAATATTCATTTATGAAATGTCACTTCAAGCGCCCTCACAGGATGTCTCACAGGAACCTCAGACTCAGATATACAAAGAGGTATTCTTACGACCGGATTTGAGGATTTTCGAGCCCTATAACAACTCAGTGCTTGCAATTCTCCAAAAATATAAAGATGCGGGAGATGAAAGCCGCTATGAAACCCTTCAGAACGGCCACCGGAATATGCTCACAAATGCCGTACTTTCTTTCTATCAGTCGGGACATAGAAGTCATGCCCAAAAAATTTATAATCAATTGAGGGAACTATATCCATTAGAGAAATTTAAGGTCCCGCTCGTAGTTTTTGCCCGGCAACGTTTTGCGGAAGAGCTCCAAACCATAGGCATAAATGATGCAAAAGAGCAGATAATTCTGCTGCTGAGGGAAAGTTACTACCTGTATGGAATCCGCGATGACAATGCGGCAACCGGTAGAGAAAAAATGGCGGAAGAGATCTATAACTACTACCAGTCGAAATATAGTGATGAAAACAGGATTGACCTGCCCGATTTCAAGCTGTTAAGATACTTTGCGTTGTTTGACTTTCTTAACGACCAGCAATATCCACCTTACTTAAGACAGAGTCTGCTTAGCCGGATAAAAATCGAAAGGCCGGAGCTTTTCAGGCAATTAGAGGCCGAGGAGGAAAAACTCAGGAAACAAGCAGAACAAGCAAAATGACCCGGCACCCATCGAGCTTAAAGATTCTAACAAAATGAATGTTTTCTCTTATTGTCATGCTGAGCAAAGCGAAGCATCTGGTATTAGAAAAGGATTAGAGATTCTTCGCTACACTCCATTTCGCTCAGAATGACATTCGGATTATTTTGTTAGAAACTCCTGATTCACGCCAGACCGGTGCGGGGCGGCCGGTCTCAGTTATGGATGATGCACTTTCGCAACAATTAACCTCTTCTCAAAGAAAGGCTGTCTTTCACGTTGAAGGACCGTTGCTTGTTCTCGCGGGCCCCGGCAGCGGTAAAACCCGCGTAATCACATACCGCATCGCAGCGCTTATTGACTCAGGCATTCGGCCATACAATATTTGCGCAATAACTTTTACGAACAAGGCCGCCGAGGAGATGCGCCAAAGGGCGTTTACCCTTGGTGCCAGTACCGGTGCACATATCAGCACCTTCCACTCTTTATGTGTCAGAATCCTTCGCCGATATGCTGATAAGGCGGGTATCAACTCAAACTTTAGCGTTTATGACGAATCCGACCAGACCAGATGTATCAAACAGGCCATCAAAGATTGTGAGCTTGATACGACGAATTTTTCCCCCGCCCGAATGCTCGATGCGATATCGACCCTGAAAAACAAGCTGATAGATGCCGAACCTTTTAAGAACAACGCCGATGATTTCTTCTCCAGGACATTAGCTGGAATATATCAGGGCTATCAGGATATCCTGAGCGAACGAAACGGTCTGGATTTTGACGACCTGCTGATGAAGACCGCTTTTTTGCTTCAGGACTATCCCGACGTTCGTTGCGAGCTTAGCGAACGTTTTAAATTCCTGCTAATCGACGAATATCAGGACACGAATCACGCCCAGTATAAAATCGCCAAAGCCCTCGTTTCGCAACACAACAATATCTGCGCAACCGGCGACCCGGACCAGTCAATCTACCGTTGGCGAGGTGCGGACAGCCGCAACATATTGGCTTTTGAAAGCGATTGGCCAAATGCCACAATTGTCAAACTCGAAGAGAATTTTCGCAGCACCGCAAACATCCTCGCGGTGGCCGACAATTTGATTGCATTCAACCGAAATCGAAAAGAAAAAAAGCTCATCCCCACAAAACCACCTGCCGGGGATGTCGTCGTAGTTGTCTTCGAGGATGAGACTAAAGAGGCCCAGGCCATTGCCGGAAAGGTAAAAGAGCTGATTAAAGAAGGAGTTTGTCTCAAAGATATGGCCGTGTTCTATCGTGTCAATGCTATGAGCCGTGTGCTCGAAGAGTCGTTTGTCCGGAACAAGATACCATATCAGGTTGTCCGGGGCGTGGAATTCTACAGGAGAAAAGAAATCCGCGACCTGCTGGCCTATTTGAAAGTCCTTGTCAATCGTGATGATGAAATTGCGCTGTTGCGCATCATTAACACACCCGCTCGCGGTATAGGAAAGATAACAACAGATAAAGTTCGTGCCTACTCCGTCCGGAATGGAATCAATCTTTTTAAGGCGCTTAAGAAATCAGAGCATATCGAGTCTCTTTCCAAGGGTGCAAGGGCCAAGCTCGCCGTCTTTGTCAATCTGGTCGAACAGTTCAAAAAAGACGTCGCAGGGCAGGTCGCACCACTTGCCGAGCGCGTCTTTACCGAATCGGGATTAGAGGAATCTCTCAAAGCCGCCGGCGCCGAGGGCCAAAACGCACTGGAAAACGTCAATGAGCTGATAAACGCCATCAAACAATATGACCAGCAGACAGAAGAACCCTCGCTGGTCGATTATCTTCAGCAGATATCTCTTTTCAGTGACACCGATGCATACGACACTTCCAGTGACCGTACTGCGCTGATGACTCTGCATGCCGCAAAGGGGCTCGAATTTGAAAACGTATTTATAGTCGGCGTTGAAGACGGCATACTGCCCCACGAACGGAGCAACGCTGCCGAAGATGAAGACGAGCTGGAAGAGGAACGGAGACTCTTTTTCGTCGGCATTACCCGTGCCAAAACCAGTCTGCATATCAGCTATGCCCGATACAGAACAGTGCGGGGGCAGATGCTGCGAACAATACCCTCGCAGTTTCTTTTTGAGCTCGGCCGGGAGGTCACCGAACAAACTGCTGAAGAAAATGGATATTACGACGATGATAACGACAATATCAGTGAAACTGCACCTTATTTTGAGACAGGCCAATTAGTACTGCACAAATCTTTTGGCCTCGGCAGAGTCGAAAGTTTTAGCGATATGGGTGAAAACAGTATCGTCGTAGTCAAATTTAATACGGGACAGACAAAATCGCTGATGGTAAAATATGCCGACCTTTTAAAAATTTGAAAACGTCAGGAGGATTCAAATGGTAGGCAAAAAATGTTTTACTATGGCGATTTTATTATTGACCTCATTAACCTTCTTTTCAATCACCCCGGCTCTGGCGGATTCGACCGTCAGGATATGGGAAGAGCCGCTGGTGGTTCCTACTTACGAGGTGGGCAAAGCAGACCCAAACCCGAGGTTCTATACCGGCAGGACTTATCAAGGAGCACAGGGAAGGGTATATCCTTATCCGATGCTGGACGTGCTGACTGACAGCCGCAAGGACAGAGCTTACAAGGCAGCTTACCTTGAAAATGAGTACGTGAAGATTTGTATTCTTCCGGAAATCGGTGGACGTGTTTTTGCCGCGCTGGACAAAACCAACAACTATGATTTTCTTTATCGCCAGCACGTAATCAAGCCGGCCCTTATCGGAATGCTCGGAGCGTGGATATCCGGGGGTATAGAATGGTGTATCCCTCACCACCACAGGGCGACGACTTTTATGCCGGTTGACTACACGCTGCAGGAGAACGCCGACGGCAGCAAGACCATTTGGGTAGGTGAGACCGAGCTACGGCATCGAATGAGATGGCTGGTGGGTATAACTCTCTATCCTGAAAAATCCTATATGGAAGCGACCATTAAGATTATTAACCGCACGCCCTTCGTTAATTCTATTCTGTGCTGGGCAAATGTTGCTGTCCACGCAAACCCAGAGTACCAGGTGTTCTTTCCTCCGAGTACGGAGTATGCCACTTACCACGGGAAGAACCAGTTTGCACGTTGGCCAATTTCAAACGAGTTTTACTCAGGGGTGGATTACACAAGAGGGGTGGACCTAAGCTGGTGGAAGAATCATCCATCGCCAATATCGTTCTTTGCCTGGAACTATAAAGACGACTTTTTTGCAGGCTATGACCACGGGAAAAAAGCAGGTACTGTTTATGTGTCCAACCATCACATTGCTCCCGGTAAAAAATTATGGCAATGGGGTCCCGGTCTTCGCGGTCAAATGTGGGATAAAATTCTGACCGAGACCGACGGCCCTTATATAGAAATTATGGCCGGGGCGTACTCGGACAATCAACCCGATTATAGCTGGATACAGCCTTACGAAGTCAAAATTATTAAGCAGTACTGGTATCCTATCCGAAAAATAGCAGGTGTGAAGAACGCTAACCTCAAGGCCGCTGTAAATCTTGAGGTGACAAAGGGAAATACAGCCAAAGTTGGATTTAATACAACGTCGGCATATAAAAACGCTCTTGTTCTGCTTAAGACCGAAGACAAAGTAGTTTTCAAGCAGCGAATAAATATCGGGCCGGACAGGCCATTCTTGAAAGAGGTTGCTCTTGCCGCCGGGGTAAAGGAGAAAGATTTGCGAGTTTCGCTTCAGTCTTCTTCCGGTGAAGAGCTCATAGCGTACAAGCCTGTTGAGAAAGAGGGTGCACCGATGCCCAAGCCGGTCGAGCCTCCGCCTGCTCCTGAGGATATTAAAACGATTGACGAGCTCTATCTAACAGGCCAACGCCTGGACCAATTTCACAGCGCAGCTCTCGAGCCTTATCCATATTATGAAGAGGCGTTAAAAAGAGACCCTTACGACTCACGCGTCAACACGGAGCTTGGTATTCTGTACTGCAAGCGGGGAATGTTCAAGGAGGCGGAAGAGAAACTGAATCAGGCTATCGAACGGCTAACGAAAAATTATACCAGTCCGAAAAGCGGTCAGGCCCACTATTATGTGGGGCTGGCTTTGAAGTTTCAGGGCAAATACGATGCCGCTTATCACGCCTTATATAAGGCGGCATGGAGTTCCGCTCTTCATACAGCCAGCTATTATAATCTGGCTGAAATCGACTGCATTAGAGGTGACTTTGACAGAGCTCTGGAACATGTCAACCGCTCAATCGCTACAAACGCCTGGAATACAAAGGCGCTGAACCTAAAGTCTGCGGTGCTCAGACGATTAAAACGGTTTGATGAAGCGGCGCAACTGGCCTCAGAGACTTTGGCGCTTGACCCCCTTAACTTTTGGGCGGGCCATGAGCTTTACCTTGCAAAACGTGCGGCGGGCTCGAGAAAACAAGCAAAGGAAGTAATGAACAGTATAAAGGCAAAAAGCAGGGGCGAAGTTCAGATATACCTGGAAACGGCCGTTGACTACGGCAATTGTGGTTTATGGGATGAAGCAATCCAGTGTCTGCGGTTATTGACAGATTCCAAAGAAAGAGAGGCATGCAGGCACGCGATGGTCTATTATTATCTCGGTTTTTTTTATGAGAAAAAGGGAAATGCTGAAAAGGCTTCCGAGTACTACCGTACGGCAGGCAAAATGCCGCCGGATTATTGTTTTCCATTTCGCTTAGAGACAATCGATGTGCTCAATTGTGCTATGAATAATAATCCATCGGATGCGCTTGCTCCTTATTATCTTGGAAATCTACTTTTTGATTATCAACCTGAAAGAGCAATAAAAGAATGGGAAAAATCACAAGCTTTGGATGATGCCTTTGCAACCGTGCATCGGAATCTTGGGTTAGTCTATGCGAGGACAGAGAATAATATTCCCAAAGCCATTGCCAGTTTGGAAAAAGCAGTAGCCTGTGATAAAAGGGACCCAAGAGTCTATTATGAATTGGACCTTCTTTATGAGGCAGGAGGGGTATCACCTCAGAAAAGGCTCACGCTTTTAGAAAAGAATCACAAAACGATAATTAAACGTGATGATGCTCTTTCGCGAGAAATAGCTCTATGTGTGCAATTGCAGCAATATGACAGGGCGATCGAATTACTTGCCGGTCGTCACTTCCATACCTGGGAAGGAGGGGGGCGAATTCATAACGTATATGTCGATGCCAATCTGCTAAGAGGCCGAAAGAAGTTGAAAGATAAAAGGTATCGGGAGGCGCTTAAAGATTTTGAAGCGGCTCTCGAATACCCCGAAAATCTGGAAGTAGGAAGACCAGGACGTGACAGAAGGACCTGCCAAACCCACTTTTTTATCGGGACCGTCTATGAGGCCCTGGGCGATACTCAAAAAGCCAGAGAGTACTTTGAAAAATCGGCATCTATAGAGGTTCGCCGATCAGAGTACAGCTACTATAAGGGCCTGGCATTTAAGAAACTCGGCCAGGTAGAAGAAGCAGAGAAGATATTTGAAGAGCTGATAGAATCTGCAAAGCCGGGGCCTGCCGTGACATTCTTTGCGAAGTTTGGAGAAAGACAGGCACATAATATTAGAACGGCAAATATTCACTATATGCTTGGCTTAGGATACTTAGGAAAAGGTATGCAAGAGGAAGCTCAGGCCCAGTTCGAGGAGGCACTTAAGTTAAACATAAATCATCTCTGGGCCGGAGTGCATTTATCAGAACTGAAATAACAGTCTTTTCAGACAAAGACGCAATAAAACTGTGAAAAAAGGAGGTTAAAATGAACGACAAAATCAATCGAAGAGAATTTGTACAATTGACAGCGGCCGGAAGCGCTCTATGCCTCGGTGGCTCGGGCATCTTAGCGTTTGGTGCAAATCCAAAAGGTTCCAAACTTATAAGTCCGGGATGCAGAGGAACAAAAGTCAAAGTGGCCAGGATTTACATGGGGACTTCGCACGGCCTCTGGCCAAAGCCAAAGCTGGACTTCAGGAATGAAATACGATTTTACGAATCCGAGTTTGCAAAATTAAAAGATGAGCTGTCCGACGTGGAATTTGTTATTGACAGGCTGGTTAGTTCTGCGGACCAGGTTGGGCCTCTCAAGAGCAAATTGAAGGAAATGGACGGTATTCTCTTGATTCATTTCAATATTGGAGTAAGGCCGATTTTGGATGAAATTCTCAGCGTAGGTCAGCCCACAGTAGTCTTTGCCGTTCCGTATTCCGGGCACGGCTGGACGGGATTCGGCAGTCTGCAAAAGCAACCGCTGGGCGCCAAGATGGAATGCATGCTCACCAGTGATTACAAGCAATTGGCGGTTGCTATAAGACCCTTCCGGGCGATTCATCATTTAAGAGAGGCCAAGATTCTCAATGTCACAACGCGGTCATTTGCCAGATATGCCGACGCTGTGAAAGGCAAATTTGGCACAGAGATTAAACAAATTGGACTGGAACAGGTAGAAGATGCTTATAACGCCGTAAGCAACAGCCGGGCAAAGGTCGAAACCGAGCAATGGATAAAAGAAGCCGCTGAAGTTGTAGAGCCTTCCAGGTCGGACATATTCAAGTCTTGTACGCTGGCATTGGCTTTTGAAGATATGCTTGACCAGGAAGATGCGACTGTGATGACCGTCGATTGTTACGGCACGATGTGGGACAAAACTATTAAACTGCCTGCTTATCCCTGTGTCGGCTTTACGAGACTCAATAACATGGGATTAGGCGGTATCTGCGAATCGGATTTACAGTCTGCTATGACTCACATAATATTCCAGGGATTAGTAGGAAAGCCCGGTTTTATCAGTGACCCTACGGTAGATGAATCCAACGACAGTATCATTTTAGCTCATTGCCTTGGAACAACTAAAATGGATGGCCCGGATGGCCCAGACGCTCCGTATAAGTTACGAACGGTTATGGAACGAAGAGAAGGAGTAACCCCGCAGGTGTTTATGCGAATCGGCCAAAAAGTTACTCAGGCAAAATTGGTGGGTACCGACTTTTTGCCATACTTCACAGGCGAAGTCATCGACGCTCCTGACGTAGATAGAGGTTGCCGTACCAAGATTACAGTCAAGGTGGACGGCGATGCGGAAAAACTATGGAAAAACTGGTCAAGCGGATTGCATCGTGTAACATGCTACGGAGACATCACCAAAGAGCTCGGGTTCTTCTGCAGATTCAAAGAAATTAAAATGGTCGATGAGGCTGTGTAAGCAAAACACAATCCTGAATTAAGCCCTGCGTCTGACTCGGTGCTCTTTTTCTGCATTTGGCAACATGTTTTAAGAAAATTTGTGAAAGGAAGATTTATGAATCGGCGGAGTTTTCTGAAAGTCACGGGATTGGGTGCGGCTTCGTTGGTTTTGCCGACGTCTTTGCCCGCCATGGCGGAACAAAGGGACGACATTCTCAGCCAGGTCGATAAACGCATCGAGAAATACCGCATTGGTAGTGCAGCGTTGAGACTTCTTGGGCCGAATGGTAAATCGCTTACAAGCGGTTCAATTGTGAGTATAGAACAAAAGCAACACAAGTTTCTGTTCGGCTGCAACATTTTCAAACTTAACAGGTGCAGGACAGCGGATGATAACGCTGCCTACGCAGAGCGTTTCTCTGGGCTGCTGAATTTTGCCACGCTGCCCTTCTACTGGTGGAATTACGAGCGGCGTCAAGGCAAGCCGGATGACGCCCGCACCGAGGAGATTATCCGCTGGTGCAAGGCTCACAACATAACAACCAAAGGTCACCCGTTAGCCTGGAATTACGCTCAGCCGCCCTGGCTTCCGAAGGATCCTGATTCTGCGATGCAGCTACAGTTCAAACGGATAGAGCGATGCGTTCAACGCTTTAAAAACAAAGTCGAAATCTGGGATGTAGTCAACGAGGCAACACATTATGACCGCCCCGGGTGCAAGGAGCGTGCGCCGATATTGACCGAGGCAATCGGCAAAATGGGCATCGGGGCATACGTCCGTGAGTCGTTCAAGAGTGCGCGCAAGGCCAATCCTAAAGCCACACTGCTCATCAATGACTATCGAACCGACCCATCTTATGCCGAAAAGGTGATTTCAGAATTGGTCGATGACAGTGGACAGCCGCTTTATGACGTTGTCGGCATTCAGTCACATATGCACGGCGGGTACTGGGGAGTGCAGCGCGCATGGGAAGTCTGCGAAAGATTTGCAAAATTTGGAAAGCCGCTGCATTTTACCGAAACGACCCTTGTCTCAGGCGAGCAGGGCTGGGAGCTCCAACAAAAACGCAAAGACCCAAATTTCCGCTGGGTGAGTACCTCCGAAGGTGAAAAACGACAGGCCGAGCAGGTGGCTGAGTTTTATCGCACCCTCTTTTCACATCCTGCCGTTGAGGCCATTACCTGGTGGGATTTTACCGACCAGAATGCGTGGCAGCGAGCGCCGGCCGGACTCGTTCGCGATGATATGTCACCCAAGCCCGCTTACAACGAATTAGAACGGCTCATCAAAGGTAAATGGTGGACGCAAGCTGAAACGACCATCGCGGCAGGAGCCCAAGCCCGCTTCAGCGGATTTTTAGGACAATACGAAGTTGCCGTACGCATTGACGGCCGAAAACTAACCGGGACCTTCCGGCTCGATAAAACCGCAAAGCAAACGATAGATGTCCGATTGAAAAGGGGCGAGCTATAAATCGTTGTGTGTTTTTGTAGAAACTTCAATGGCCCTTACGACCTCTTGGGCATGTCGTGGTGATTGAGGGCGGAAGTCCCTAAACTTTTTTTGACAGCGATTCCATACGGTGGTAAGTTATTTGTAAGGCCAAGAAAACTTTAGCTGAAGCGTCAGGTTTTGGTGCATGGATGATTGAGCTGCAGGGCATAAAGTTCGAGAGAAGGAGATACTATTTTTTTCTGAATCCCTATGGAGATGCCGCTTTCACTAAGTGCCCAAAATGTGAGAGCAGCACAAAAATACGCAAATCTTCACTGGTTATTCACATCGACCCTCAGCAGCTTTTGCTCTTGAACAAAAAATGCCGCTACTGTGTTAAATGCAATTTGATAATAGCCAACCCGATCTATGCATCACTTGCAAGAAGGATGGGGAGTCTGGAGAAGAAGAAATCCTGTGCACCTTGACAAGGGCTGATCAGCAGGGAGTAGAAAAATTTATTTGTGAGGCGTATGAGCCAAGAAACATTGAGAAGTAATGGGAGTTGATATATAAAGGGCCATCCTGTTTTCAATAGGTCAATAAAGGTAAAGGAAATTTCATATCATGCTAATATCTCCGGAAGAAGCGAAGCTGTTTTTTGCCCTATATCCTTCGGTGATTGGTTTTGCAGCCGGTCGATCTGGTGGCATCGAGGGTATCAGGGACGCCGGGACTTTCAAGTCTGCTCCTAATGAAGCCAAGGCGCAGGCTCGTAACCATCTTCTTAACAACATTGAACTCATCAAGGATTACATGGAGGAGAACCCTGACGGTTTTCGTGAGCGAGAATTGGGATATATGTCGGATTGGTCTCTTTTCATGCAAGGTGATTTTTTTGCTGTCCAAGATCTGAAAAAATATACGGTATTTCTGTCAGCCGATGATTCCACTAAAGCGTATGGAGTTCTCGGTTTGACCGATGAGATAGCGGACATGCTCCCTCCTACCTTGCCCCTCCTCATCAAAGCGGTGCTCTTGCCTTGGAAGGGTCAGATAATTTGTGACGGTCTATTTACCATTTACAATATCAGCTTCGGAAGTGGGATAAGGGGTAGTATTCGAGAGTCTTACCGTCAGGCAAAGGTGGCTGGGATTATTACTTCTCTGGATCCCGATTGGAAACCCGAGAAACCTGCACCAGCCAAGAAGCCTAAGACTCCGGCCATCTATCGTTTCCTGAAGAAGAAATGCCCAAAGACAGTTGAAGAGTTCAAGCAGAAATATGGTGCACCCCGAATGGATTTGGCAGGAGAAGCAGCCCGTGAATATAGTCTATGGTCTATTGACGGCACACCATCTATTGACGCAGACACACTGATGATATATGCCAACATTATTCGTCACCAGGTATTATATGTCTATGCGAAAGAGGGCAAGATTACCTGTGTCTCAGTGGTCGATCCCACCGATTGGGGCCGAAACGATTTCAAGCCTAATGAGGGGCAAAGACTACTGTCCTGATCCCGGGTGTTGTTTACAACGATCGACCACTACATAAGCAGATTCACGATGTCCATTATGATTGCATCGTGAAGCCGAAAAGCCGTTCAGATAAGCTACGAACGCTGGCTGAAATGTCGTAACGAGGATGCCTCAAAAAAATTGTGGCAACAGGGATTTTAGTATTTGACTTTGACCTCTTCATAGGTGTCCTATTGCCTGAAGGAGTTCGTTATGCGAAAGCTCTTTTTTATTTGTGCTCTTGGGGGATTGTTTTTTGCCACAACGCGCGATTTGTGCAAGCCGGCTCAGGCCGAAAGTAAGGGCAGCCAAGCTTCTGAGCAAAAGTATATCAAAGTGCCGGTCAAGAGGAAACCCGCAGACAAAGAGTGGAAGCTGCTTGATACTCGCACCGTAGGACTGCTGGACGGTTTCCAACCGGGTTCAAAGAAAATCCGATACAGCAAATATGGCGGCAGAGTTGACAGCAAGGCCGAGGCAAAAGGCTTTTTTTATCCAAAGAAGGTGTCAGGCAGATGGTGGCTCGTTGACCCTGACGGGAACCTGTTTGTGCATATCGGTGTTTGTTCTGTGCGCAGGGGAAAGTCTCAGATAAGCCAAAAGCCTGCTAAAGAAAAATTCGGCACGTGGGGCAAATGGGCAGAGTTTACTACTGCACTTCTTGCGAAGTACGGGTTTAACGGAATCGGCGGCTGGTCGGATGCAGAACTCCTGCGGACAACGTCACAACCTCCGGTATACACACTTTCGTGGAATTTCATGGGGTCGTTCGGCAGGTCTAAGAAGCTTGTCTGGCAGGAGCCGGGACATCTCGGATACCCTAACAGATGTATCCCGGTATTTCACCCGGATTTTGAGAAATTTTGCGATGGATACGCTAAGCAGCTTTCAGCAACCAAAGACGACCCGTGGCTGATAGGACATTTTTCGGATAATGAGATGCCTGTTGTCTCTGATATGCTGGACAGGTCCCTGCAGCTTGATATGAACAACCCGGACCTTCGATATGGCTGCGAGGCAGCCAAAAAATGGCTCAATAAAAGAAAAGGAAAACAAGCGTCACCCAAAGACATAACTTATGCAGACAGGCAGGCTTTTATTGTGTATGCGTTCGAGAAGTATTACCGGATAACCACGAATGCGATTCGCAAGTATGATTCGAACCATTTGTGTCTCGGTTCAAGGTTCCACGGAAGGGCACTTAGCCTACCGAATATATTCAGAGTAGCTGGAAAGCACCTGGATGTTGTAGCGGTCAACTATTATGGTGCGTGGGGGCCGGACCCGCAAAGGATGGCGATGTGGAGCCGGGAATCGGGCAAACCTTTTATGATTACAGAGTTCTACGCCAAGGGACATGATTCAGGTCTTCCGAACGTTTCGGGCGCAGGATGGCTGGTCCCGACGCAGAAGGACAGAGGTAGGTTTTATCAGCATTTCACAATTGGGCTGCTCGAATCCAAATGCTGCCTCGGCTGGCACTGGTTTAAGTTCAGAGACAATAATCCGGAAGATTTAAGTACCGACCCATCTAACCGCGATTCAAATAAAGGAATAATTGACTATCAGTATAAGCCTTATATTACACTGCTCGAGGACATGAAGGAACTTAACAATGAGGTGTACGCACTTATCGACTACTTCGACTCAAAGTGAAGACGGGCATTGAAAAGCAATTGCATATCAATTCCTGCACGTTATAATCTCACCAGAGTTGCTTTATTCCAGATAAAATTTGTGAATAGCTGATAAAAGGAGAGATTATGAAAGGTACAGGCTTGTTTAAGAATTTGGTTGAAAAATCCCGCTTTGTGTTGTTGCTGTTAGTGTTCCTCACAGCTACTTCTGCAAACAGCGCGGGAAAAACGCAGAAACAGATTCCCCGCCCGGAACATCCCAAACCCCAATTTCTCCGCGATACCTGGCAGAATCT
>Ga0209636_10004632_pt1 | contig 14024 bp, 8 predicted proteins | sample DeeMarSWOR152_54_FD_187464 | JGI IMG/M metagenome (GOLD analysis project Ga0209636, IMG submission 187464) | Marine sediment microbial communities from White Oak River estuary, North Carolina - WOR-1-52-54 (SPAdes) (version 2) | ecosystem: Environmental > Aquatic > Marine > Intertidal zone >...
TATTTAATGCATCAATGGCACGTTTGGTATAAATGCGGATCATTCCCAGTGCCGTCTGAGAATTAAAAATAAGAATGAGTAGAAAGCTGTCCCCTACATTTGAAAAATAGACGTTATGATTTTCACCCTCATGGAAAATATATTTAAACTGGTTTCTTTCACCAATTAATTTAGCAATTTCAGCCGTGGCTGAGAACCCACCCGCAGCAAGCGCAGCCATATTGGATATGTTTATATCGGCGGATGTGCCTCGTTGTGTAATCGGGTGTCCATTCATATCTGAAAAAATGATCGTTCGTGCCCGTGTTTTGGATGCTAAATCAGATAAAATTTCTGAAATCGCTTTGTACATTTCACCGGATAAAACAATTGATTGTCCGTTATCACCATGCCCCAAATTCATCTTTATTGTTCTCCGTTTTTGGCGGTTTAAGTTATCTCCCCATTAATAATCTATCGGCTAAAAACTGGGGTAAGTCTACTGAAATCATTTTTTGATAGGTTTTATTTATATCGTAATTCACTCTTTTGAGTTCATATACCTGATTAGATGAATCAATAATTGCGAATGCTGCATTTGGATTGCCATCTCTTGGTTGCCCAACACTTCCAACATTAATAATATAGCGTTCGTTTTCATCGAGCTGAAGTTTATTGACTACTTTAAGGTTATATTTTAAGATATTGTTTTCCAAATACTCAATATATATTATCGGGTGATGTGAATGACCGATAAAACAGATATTCTCATTAAACTTTGAAAAATTGAATATCGCTTCGTCAAGAGAAAGGATGTAGTCCCATGATCGAGGATCATAAGGGCTCGAGTGAACCAGATAGTAATTTTCGATTTTTGCATCGAGTTTTAGATTAGATAAATAATTTAGTTTCTCCCGGGAGAGTTCTGTTAGAGTCCACTCAATGGCCTGCTTTGCATATTGGTTGAAATAAAACAACTCAGAATTTTCAATACATGCAAAGTCGTGATTCCCCGTAAGAATTATTTCGCAACTTCGCTTAACTAAGTCCAGGCACTCGTTTGGATTTGGACCATAACCGACAATATCGCCCAGACAAACAATCTTATCAATTTTTTCTTGTTCAATAGTTTTTAATACTGCCTGTAATGCTTCCAGATTGCTGTGAATATCAGAAATAATTGCATATCGCAATAAGCCATTCCTCCCTCGAATCAGAAAAATATCCCTCAAAATTTCAAACTAATATAATTGTTAATTTACATTTATGCAAGCATAATTTTATTTTTTTCAAGAAAGTAACTTTCATAACAGAGAAATTGGATCAATATCAATTAATATTTTAACTCCCCGTATATTTTTTCGAGACTTATAATTTTTCATTGCTTTAAGCAGATGTTCCCTTAAAGTCTTACCAGAAGGATCGATTTTTTTATTACTTTTAATGATAAGCTGCCAGCGGTAATTCTTTTTAATTTTTGAGAGAGGAGCAGCCACTGGTCCTAAAATTTTGCCCAGATTTTCTGGCAGGTATAAACACTGATAAAAAATTTCAGCCGCCGATTTGACTTGTTCCTCATCTTCACCTTTTATCAGAATATAAACTAAGCGTCCAAAAGGCGGGTAACTCAGTTCATTTCTTATCGGTAGTTCAGTAAAGAAAAATTGTTTGAAATTATGCTGTTTGGCGAACTTCAAACTCATATTATCTGGTGAATAGGTTTGAATGTAAACTTCGCCAGTCAAGTTTTTTCTTCCCGCACGACCAGCGACCTGTGTGAGAAGTTGGAAGGTACGCTCAGAGGCTCTAAAATCAGGAAATAATAAACTGGTATCCGCTGAAATTACGCCGACCAGTGTCACATTTTGAAAGTCAAGCCCTTTTGCCACCATTTGAGTCCCGAGCAGGATATTGTATTTGCCTGTTCCAAAATCTTTCAATATTCTATCATGAGCAAATTTTCTTGTTGTCGTATCCAGGTCCATACGTACAACGCGGGCTTCTGGGAAAAGTCGGTTAATTTCCTGCTCTACTTTTTGAGTGCCAATACCCTGGAATAAAATATCAACGCCTTCGCATTTAGGACAAACCTGTGGAGCTTTTTTCGTATAATTACAATAATGGCAGCGCAGGGTATGATTGGTCAGGTGATAGGTCAGTGTAATATTGCAGTTTTCACATTGTTCGATGAATCCACAGTCTTTACATTTGATATAAGTTGAAAAGCCGCGTCGGTTTTGAAGTAATATGATCTGCTGTTTAAAATTTAGTTTTTCGATAATTTTATCCTGCAACACTTTTGAAAATATTGATACATTCTTTCCTGGATACCGTTTTCGCTGACTTAACATATCCACAATCGTAACCTGGGGCATGGGTATATCGTCAATCCTTTGAGGCAGCTCGATAAGATGGTATTTTTGAATTTTTGAATTGTAATAAGATTCCAGCGAGGGAGTCGCCGAACCTAAAATAACGACTGCCTGATTGAGTTTACTTCGATAAACAGCGACATCTCTGGCATGATAGAGTGGCTGAGTATCCAACTGTTTGTACGAGGATTCATGTTCTTCATCCACAACAATCAAACCGATGTTTTGTAGCGGTGCAAAGACGGCAGACCTGGGACCAATGGCAATTTTAAAATCCCCACTTTTTAATCTTCGCCAGGAATCATAACGCTCCCCTGGTGACATTTTGCTATGGAGCACAGCGACTTGATGGGGAAAGTTCGCAGTGAACCGACTAACCGTTTGCGGAGTGAGCGAAATTTCTGGTACGAGAACGATGGCAGTTTTTCCTTTCTCCAGTACTCGTTTTATTGCTTCGATATAGACCTGGGTTTTACCACTACCAGTAACGCCGTGAATAAGAAAGGTTTTAAAATTACCATTTTGGATTGCTCCGTCAATATGAACAATTGCCCGCTTCTGGTATTCGTTCAAGATGATGTTTTCTTGAACCTGTGTTGGTAATGTTGAATAATATGACCTAAAAATTTCCTTTTGAAACTTTTCTATATACCCTTTTTGTTCTAATGAAGTGATAACCTGGTTGCTAAATTTTCCTATTTTTAGGAGATCACGTTGGGATATTTCTTTATGTTCTCTGACAATTTTTAAACATAACGCCCGAGCTGGAGCAGATTGTGATAATTCATTTATTATTTCATTGACATTTGAATCTCCGGTATAAGATGGCGAAAGCTTTATCCAATTTTCATATTTCGGTCTTGTCTGAGCTTTTGTAAGTATTTCTTCATAGGATACAAAACCAGTCTCAATTAACTTTGTAATCGAAAAATTTAGAGCTGATCGCCGAATTTTTTTCCGGATATGTTGAATTGTCATTTCCCTATTTTCAAGAAGTAAATTGAGTATCTTTTCTTGAGTTGGGACATGGTTCTCCTCAATATACTTTTTAATTTCCTGTTCATTTTTCAACAGTTTGATATGAATATGCGATTCGAGATTAATTCCGCCGGGAAGCATGGCTTTAATCACTTCTCCCAACGGACAGATATAGTACTCTGAAATCCACTCAGCAAGGGTCAATAAATCTGGTAATAACGCAGGGCTGTCATCCAATAGATCATAGATTGGTTTGAGATCAGTACGATCACATTTATTCATCAATGAGACCACATAGCCAGTGATTTTCCGTTTGACTAAAGGAACAATTACCCGGTAACCAGGACGAATGGTTGCCGCTAGGTCAGGCGGAATTAGATATGTATAGGTCTGATAAACTGGTACTGGTACGGCTATCTCGGCAAATTTCATTTCGATCAAAAAAGTTAAAGTTGAAATATAAGTTAGTTAGATCGTAAAAAGAAGTTAAAAAAAATATTATTAATTTGCAATTAAAAATTTAAATGCTTTGTGACTTCGTGGTTGAGAATTGAGAATACTTACTACAAAAATGGAACGGAATTCATTCAAAGGTTGTTATTATTATAAATTTGTACTGTAATGAAAAGTAAAATGAATTGGTTTAATCCTAAAATATTCTTAACCACAAAGGCACAAAGTAATCCCCAATTAACGGATAAGCTAAAAGAAGATATTAATGGCAATCAAAACATCCCCCTAAATCCCCCTTCAAAGGGGGACTTTTTGCGATTCCCCCCTTTGAAGGGGGGCAAGGGGGGATGTTAAAAAAGGATGACTGCAAATAACAACTTCAAAGTACATATTCATTAAATTTAGCTTAAAATATAAATTCCTTATCCGTTAATTTGGAGTAATAATGGATATACAAAATTCTTATTTACCAGGTGTCTTGGTGGTTGAAATCAGTGAACAACCTAAAACACCGGAGGATCTGTGAGAAATCGATTAGTTATTATCTTTTTGGCTTTGTTGTCCATCCCTTGTATTGGCTGGAGTCAACAAAAATATTGGATATTTTTTAAAGATAAAGGGTATGCTGATAATGAAAAATACATTTTGATGGAAGCGGAAAAAGAAAATTTCTCACAACGAGCATTATCACGTCGGGCAAAAGTATTACCAAAAGATGAACTGACTGGCGAAGATGATTTTCCGCTATTTCAGCCCTACCTGGAAAAATTAAATTCATTAGGCATTAAAACCATTATCCAATCACGCTGGCTCAATGCGATCAGTGCCAATTTAACCATGGATCAAATCAACCAGATTGAGAAATTAGTCTTTATTAGCAAAATAAAACCTGTTTCACAACACAAACGAGATTTCCCGCCACAGCCGTCCATCAAATTTCTTGCCAAACCTCAGGTCTATAAATTTGACTACGGTCCATCGCTGGATCAAAATGAAATGATGCGCGTTCCAGAAGTCCATGACCTGGGACTGGAGGGCAGCGACGTTATTGTGGGAATGTTGGATACTGGCTATGACTATAAGTTCCACGAGGCGTTTTCTCAACTCGATGTCATCACTGAATATGATTTTATCAATGATGACAGTACCACCCAAAATGAGCCAGACGATAACGATGTCTCCAGTCAGCACAATCATGGGACGTATACGCTATCAGCGTTGGGTGGATTTAAAGAGGGTCAATTGATTGGTCCGGCTTTTGGCGCAAGTTTTTTGCTGGCGAAAACAGAAGATATTCGATCAGAGACTCCAGTTGAGGAAGATTATTGGGTGGCTGGCATCGAGTGGTTAGAACGGATGGGGGCAGATGTTGTGAACAGTTCTTTGGGGTATAATGATTGGTATACTTATGCGGATATGGATGGCAGAACTGCTGTAACGACGATTGCAGCCGATAAAGCCGTCGAGAAAGGTGTTGTCGTCGTCAATAGTATGGGGAATGAGGGCAATAGCTCCTGGTATCACATGATTGCTCCAGCAGATGGTTTCAATGTGATTTCTGCTGGCGCGGTTTATAATACCGGGGAATTGGTTGGTTTTAGCTCCAGAGGACCTACCTATGATGGTCGCACCAAGCCTGATGTCGTTGCAATGGGATCGAACGTATATTCTGCTGAACCGTCGACAACGGATGGTTATCGTAGAGTTGGAGGCACCTCACTTTCCAGTCCGCTAACTGCTGGAGTCGCCGCACTGGTTTTACAAACGCATCCTTATTTGTCACCATTTCAAGTGAGAGAAGCCCTTCGTGAAACAGCAGATCGGGCTCAAAATCCAGATAATGAATATGGCTGGGGACTGGTGAACGCTTACGAAGCCATTTTTTATCATGGACTTTTTTTCAATTCCATGCCTGAAATTTTTTCCAATGAACAATTGGGACATTTAGTGACAATTAAAATATTTTCAAAATATGAATTGAAGACTGATTCTTTGTTTGTTTATTATGCAGCCCCGAATGAAGATTTTACTGAATTGCAACTTACACCATCCCAGGAGCAAAACGAATACCAGGCTTGGATTCCGCTTAAACCAGCAGGAACCGAAATTAAATTCTATTTTTCAGCCGCTGATATTAGCGGAGATTTGAAATTCCATCCCCACAAAGCGCCAGAATCGTATTTCAGCTTTTTCGCTTTTGATTCTACCATTACACCTGTGGAACCACCAGAAGAATTTCGACTCTATCAGAATTATCCGAATCCGTTTGTTAGCTCGACTACCATAAAATATGACATAATTGTGCCAGCAAGCGTTACGTTGATCATCTACAATATCAGGGGACAACAGGTTCGAAAATTGGTAGATGATGAATACCATCAACAAAATCCATTTCCCTATCAAAAAGTATGGGATGGAAGGGATGATAAAGAAAGATTGGTCGCATCGGGAATATATTTTTATCGGTTGAAGTCAGGTAAATTTTCCTCGACAAAAAGGATGGTATTTTTGCGGGGTAAATCCGAATACTGAACAAAGAATGTCGAAGTTTTAAAATCACTTCAACATTCAAAATTCTATATTCGATATTCAAGATTCAGGTTCTTAACTTAATGACGTTAATATAATTCTTATAAGTTAAAATTTGTGACTCCTTTCATGACTTCATATCTTTGTGGTTATAAATAATTCAGAACAGAAAAGAGGAATAGATAAAATGTTCCAAACAGCCTCACTTGAAGACATCAAAAAAGGCCGGGTAAGCGATGTCTATTTTGAGCGAACCCGGCAGGTACTTGAAAAATTAAACATCAATAAACACGTCACTGCAGAAGTCGTCCTCAAAAAATTTCCCGCCGACTATAAATGGGGCGTCTGGGCTGGACTTGAGGAAAGCCTGGAAGTTTTAAGTGGTTTAAAGATCAATGTCTGGGCAATGCCAGAAGGGACGATTTTTGATGTGAACCAGCCATTGATGGTCATTGAAGGACCATATCTCGAATTTGGAATTTATGAGACCGCTTTACTGGGCTTTCTGTGCCAGGCATCGGGAATTGCGACCAAAGCCGCTCGATGTCGGATTGCTGCTGGGGAAAAACAGGTCATCTCGTTTGGCGCCAGGCGGATGCATCCCAGCCTTGCGCCGATGATTGAACGAAATGCTTATATTGGCGGATGCGACGGCGTTGCCGTTGTTAAAAGTGCTGAATTGCTTGGTCTAGAACCCAGTGGCACCATACCCCATGCGTTAATCTTGATCATGGGCGACACGGTTTCTGCCGTGAAAGCTTTCAATGTAATTATTGATAAAAAAGTCAAACGGGTCGCCCTGGTGGATACCTTCCTCGATGAAAAGTTTGAAGCGTTAAACGTGGCGCAAGCATTGGGAGATGATCTTTTTGGAATCCGGCTTGATACACCGGGCAATCGCCGGGGAGATTTTTTGAGCATTCTCAAAGAAGTCCGCTGGGAGCTGGATTTGAGGGGATTTCAAAATGTTAAACTGCTCGTTTCTGGTGGCATTGATGAGTATAAAATTTTAGAACTCAACGAAGTTGTTGATGCTTATGGCGTCGGCACCTCAATCTCCAATGCCCCGGTGTTAGATTTTTCACTGGATATCGTTGCCATTGAAGGAGAGCCAATTGCCAAACGTGGCAAACCGTCAGGGAAAAAGGATGTCTTTCGTTGTCCAATATGTTATGAGACAGTTGTTGTTCCATCGGGTTGGAAATTTTCACCAGTTTGCCATTGTGGGCAGGATTATGAAAATATTTTGAAACCGATCGTTGAAACTGGCAAATTAACCAAACCATATCCTTATGTTCATGAAATAAGGGATTATGTTTTAAAGCAGCTTGAAAAATTTGAATTGTGATTCATCACAATTTTAAGTCGTCAATAGGACATGGATGGAAAAAATACATAATTTTCGAGATTTTGGAGGGTATAAAACTAAAAACAGGTTGATGATCAAGAAAGGGCTGCTCTATCGAAGTGGTAGCCTGGCGAATGCGTCGGATAATGACCTGAAAAAATTATCAGCCCTGGGAATTAACACCATAATCGATTTGAGAACGAAAAAAGAAAGGAATAACAATCCCGACCGTATCCCACGCAATTCAAACATAAACTCGATTCACATTCCCATAAAAGTAACAATGCACGATGAGTCGGCCTTTTTCTGGCAGTTACTATCATTGCTATTTGGTAAAGCACGGAACATCGATTATGGCGAAGCCATGAAACAAGTCTATCAGGAATATGTAACAGATTTTGGCCCTGAATTTTCAGAAATCGTCAAGCTTGTTTCTGAGAACAGTAACCTGCCGATATTGATTCACTGTGCCGGTGGAAAGGATCGTACTGGATTTGCCTGTAGCTTGATACAACTGATAGTGGGTGTACCGGTCGAAACGGTGATGTACGACTATTTAAAATCAAATGAGTATTTAAATGAAGCGAAAGATGAGTTTCGAAACCGGCTCAAGAAGTTCTCTTTTTTTGGCGTTTCAATAGAAAAGTTTATTCCGATCTTTGAAGCGCGGAGGGAATATCTGGAAGCCGCATTTAATCAAATTAGTAGTGATTTTGGTTCCGTGGATAATTATGTTCAAGATGGATTAAGTTTTTCTAATGAGGATAGACTAAGACTGAAGGATCTTCTACTTGAAAAATAAAGAAATCTTATTACACTACCGACAATTGCTATTTAAACTTAAAGAATGAAATTTGGTTAATAAAAGGAGTAAGCCATGTCTGAAAAAATCACTCGTCGGTCTTTTATAAAGAAAAGCGCTACAATTGGGGTAAGCTCAGTTTTGGGTAGCAGCCTGGTCCCCGACATACCTCTAAGTGATGAAACCATTGATCTGGCGGTGGTAAAAGGGCAAAACTATTTTGAGAATACTAAAAAAGCTGTGGAGTTGTTAGGAGGAATAGAAAAATTCGTTCCCAAAAATTCAACAGTAGCACTTTTACCCAATCCCCAGAGTAATAATCCGGGGACGTTTACCAAACCGGAAATTGTTCGTGCTGCTATTCAAATGTGCAAAGCAGCCGGGGCTAAACAAATAAGCTGCATCGGCTGGCTTTCAGCAAGACATTGGATAAATACCGGGATGAAAAAAGTCATTGATGCAGAGGGTGTTAATCTGGAAATCACCGATTTAAGGGATGAATCTCTTTTTAAGCCAGTGCCAGTACCCCGCGGTGTGGCGCTGAAAGAAGCTCGCATCATAAAAACCTTTTATAATTATGATGTTTTTATCAATATGAACATCACCAAAGAACATTCTGGCAATAATTTCTCCGGCGCCATGAAAAATCTGATGGGCATCAACTCCCCGGCATCCGACAGAACATTCCATCGAAAGAGCTGGACCATGATTATGGACGATATCGAGCATCTGGATCAGTGTATTGCCGACTTGAATACAATCATTCGTGCTGATTTATGCATCGTTGATGCAACTGAATTTGTGATTACCAACGGACCCAATGGTCCGGGGAAATTGCTCAAGCCGCTAAAAGTAATTGCTGGTACCGACCCGGTTGCTATCGACACCTATTGTGCCACTTTATTTGGATATAATCCCAAAGATATCATTGCGATAAACAAAGCTTATGAGCATGGAATTGGTGAAATGGATTTAAATAAGGTGAAAATTAAAGAGCTTGATTTTTGATTGGTATCGATCCCACAACAGCTACCAGCACGGTAATCGGTTCAATAGGTATTGATGCTGTGCCCGCTCTTGCGATGAGAACAAACTCCCTGCTATTTGGAATTGATGATGAATATCGGTTACATCCAGTCTGTAAGTATCATCATTTATCCCAATCCATTCAATCCACAACCACTAGTTGATCATTTCGTTTAACTGAATCCTCACCTCATCTGCAAAATTAAATATTTCTCTACTAATCCACAACTTCGATATTGACATTTAGCCAAATTTATTTTATATTTGAAAAAAAATATAGAATGAAATAATTCCAGAATGACAAAGTACTTAAACATCGACAACTGGAACCGAAAAGATCAATTCTACTTCTTCAAGAATTATGATAATCCATTTTTTAATATATGCTCAGATCTAGACATTTCTGAATTGTATAAATGCGTCAAAAATCATGGGATTTCTTTTTTCAGCGCATCACTATATTTATCTCTCAGATCAGCCAATGATCTCGAAGAATTTCGGTATCGAATTCGAGGAGACAAGGTCATTATTCATGAAATTATAGATGCTGGCTCAACAGTTTTAAATGAAGATGAGACTTTTAGCTTTTGTTACTTTAAATACTTTTCAGATTTCCAAAAATTTGATGCCTGTGTCTCCCAAAAATTACAAGAGAATCAGGCTAAGGGCGGAAAATTAAACCCACAGGATTTCAGAGATGATTTAATCCATTACTCGATAATCCCATGGATTTCATTCTCAAGCGTTTCCCATCCTCGGAAGTTTAATCAAGAAGATTCAATTCCGAAGATTGTTTTCGGAAAATATTATCAACTAAATGATATCGTAAAAATGCCAATCTCCATTGAAGTTCATCATGCTCTAATGGATGGGATTCATGTGGCAAAGTATCTCGATTTGTTTCAGGATTACATGAATGAACCAGAGAAAATATTGAAATTTGAAATATAGGAAAAATGGAATTGTGGAACAGTGGAATAATGGAATAGTTGAGAATATCTGAGAAACGTATAGTTGTTTATCATAAAATCCAGGATTCCATTATTCCATCATTCCTTCCAAAGTTTTCGTGTATTTAGTGGGTAAGAAAAAATATTATGACAAAATTAAACGAAAGCATCAAAGCGATCATCTGGGACTATGATGGTACACTGGTCGATACTCGGCTTAAAAATTATAATGTGACAAAGAAAATTATTAAAGACATTACTGGCTGTGATCCCAACACATACCCGGCATTACAATCGGTAGAAAAATATATATTGGCAAACTACATCTCTGAAAACTGGAGAGAGATGTACCGACGAGAATTCGGCATGAATGAAGACCAAATTGATTATGCTGGAAAATTATGGACACCTTATCAGTTGAAAAATCGAACTCCAGTCCCTTTTTTTAATGGTATTCCCGAAGTCATCCAGGCTTTAAAACCATTTCCACAGGGAATTGTCTCTCAAAATTCAAAAAATGGTATTATTCAGCAACTCCAAGATCACCATTTATCTGAATTTTTCTCATGTGTTATTGGATATGAAGAAGTAAGCTTAAATAAACAAAAGCCCGAGCCTGATGGATTGCTGCTATGTATTGAAAAACTCGCATCATCACATTCAGGATATATTGTCTATATCGGCGATCATGAAACTGATATGATATGTGCCCATAAGGCGAGTCAGCGTATTCAGAATTCTAAACCTGGGTTGAACCTCATTACCATCGGGGCATTTTATGGCTTTTTTGCCGACGATTCGGGTTGGAGTTACAAACCCGATTTTATAACTAAAAAACCAGAGGATATAATACAGGTGATTCTCAAAATATAACGCTATGTTTGTTTCTTTAATCTTGTTGAAACAAACCATGATTTTTCAAATTGAAATTCATGATTTAAATTAAACTTTTTTCATGTGAATGTAGTTAAAGCAATTGGGATTTAAAAAAATTAATATTTCGAAATCTTTTCATTTTCATATTCTTATCTTCTTAATCTCTCAATACAAACTACAATAAAAGAAAGAGAGGTGATGTGTAAAACTTACATCCTTGATTAGCTAATCTACCAATTGTCCAATTCATTTTTAAACAACAGGATTTGCTGTTTTTCAAATCCACATACTTCAGCAAAATTCGGAGGGCAGAATGAAATCTCACAGAATTTCCTTAGTCTTAAGCTTATTTCTCATTTGCTCAATTTTTCCCACGCTACTACTTGCTCAGGGAGTCACCACCGCACGAATGAACGGACTTGTCACCAATGAAAAAGGAGAACCCTTAACAGGTGCCAATGTCGTTGCTGTTCATGAACCCAGTAGAACGCAATATGGTACGATGGTCGGAACGGCTGGACTTTTCGACCTACCTAACATGAAAATCGGCGGACCTTATACCGTAACGGTTTCTTTTATCGGATACAAGGCCCAAAAACAGGAAGATGTTTTTCTAAGCCTGGGTCAAACCGTTCGTCTCGATTTCAAATTAATCGAGGAAGCGATTATCATGGAAGCCATCGAGGTGACTGCAGAGCAGGATGAAGTTTTAAACAGTGATCGTACTGGCGCGGCTACCTTTATCAATCCACAAATGGTTATCGAGATGCCTTCGATTAAGCGAAGTACCAGGGATCTCACCCGAATGGATCCTCGGAGTGATGGCAATTTCAGTTTTGGTGGGAGAAACTGGCTGTATAACAATATCTCACTCGATGGGTCATATTTCAACAATTCGTTTGGTCTGGACGATCCGGCACCAGGTGGTCAGACCAATGCCGAGCCAGTTCCGTTTGATGCCATAGAGCAGGTTCAGGTTTCTATCGCACCGTTTGATGTTCGTCAGGGCGGATTCACAGGCGCTGGAATTAATACTGTTACCAAAAGCGGTACTAATGAATTCAAAGTATCAGCCTACAGTTTTCTCCGAAACGAGAATCTAATTGGTAACACGGTCAGTGGCACGAAGGTCATCGCCAATCCAGACCTGTCTTTTAATCAATCGGGTTTTACCTTTAGTGGACCAATAATTCCCGACAAGCTGTTTTTCTTTCTCAATGGCGAAATCGAACGACTGGACGATCCAGGGACAAACTTTGTCGCGAATCGGGATGACAGATTAGAGTTTGGGGAATCCCGTGTCAGGGCGGATGTCATGGATGCCATCAGTAAGCGAATGAAAGATGTCTACAATTACGACACCGGACCCTATGAGGGCTTCATTCATCAGACGGATAATAATAAACTGCTCCTCAAATTGGACTGGAATATCAATAAAAATCATAACCTGACTTTCAGATATAACATGCTGGATGCCAAGCGCGACCTTCCGCCGCATCCATTTGTGCTAAGCATCGGTGGTACGGGGCGAGGGCCTAATGAGAACAGCTTACCGTTCAAAAATTCGGGATATCAGATCAACAATGAACTGAATTCCTTCGCTCTTGAAATCAATAGCCGAATCAGCCAATTCGCCAATCGTTTCTTTGCCAGCTATAACCGATTCCGTGATTTCCGAAATCCTTTCAGCGTAGATTTTCCGACCATCGAGATCGGACAGGATGGCGTCACCTATACAACAGTGGGACATGAGCCATTCTCGATCCATAATATCTTGGATCAGGATGTCTGGCAATTCACGGACAATTTCAGCTTCTTCACAGGAAAGCACATCTTCACTGTAGGAGCCAACTTTGAATTCTTTAAATTCTTCAACTCGTTCAATCTGTTCCGCCACGGTGTGTTCTTCCTGCCCTATTTTCTTGATTTTGAAGGCGACGGCATTCCCAATGGTAGCACCTTTTCATCCCTGGATGAATTCTTCGCTCAAACTGATCCGAGCAATCCAATCAACTTCAGAGGAATGGTCACGTCGAGTACGCAGCCGTTCAAAGGCGAGGATATCGATGTGGGACAGTTATCTTTCTATGCCCAGGATGAATATCTGCTGTTGCCCAACTTCAACATCACTGTTGGGCTGCGTGTCGATCTACCCATGTATTTTAACGATATGGTCGCCAATCCATTCTCAACATCACTCACACTGTTAGATGAAAACGGCAATCCCGAAACTGTCGATCAGGGCAAGCTTCCCGACGTGAAGCCGTTGTTCTCACCTCGATTGGGTTTTAATTGGAATGTCACTGGTGACCGCTCGACCCAGATGCGAGGTGGTACAGGTATCTTCACCGGGCGTCTTCCATTTGTGTGGATCGGAAATAACATTTCAAACCCAGGACAAAATCCAAACTTACCAGCCCATCTGCGATCATTTGACCTGAACGCCATGGTTCCAGACTTCAAATGGCCCCAGGTCTGGACTACCAATCTGGCGATTGACAAGAAATTGCCCTGGGAAATTTTGGGTACGGTTGAATTTCTCTATGGCAAAGACCTTAATTCCATTTTTGTGCGCAATGCCGATTTGCCGAAGCCTGTCCGTTATCTGCCTGATGGCAGACCTTATTACATGGATGCGAATGGTGTCTATGAGCTGAATCCCGATGGTGGCGCTGGTGTCTATGTCATTGATAACTCAGATGAAGGATACA
>Ga0209636_10004633_pt1 | contig 14024 bp, 13 predicted proteins | sample DeeMarSWOR152_54_FD_187464 | JGI IMG/M metagenome (GOLD analysis project Ga0209636, IMG submission 187464) | Marine sediment microbial communities from White Oak River estuary, North Carolina - WOR-1-52-54 (SPAdes) (version 2) | ecosystem: Environmental > Aquatic > Marine > Intertidal zone >...
CCACAATATCCAAATCCCGGGAAAGTTTCCAATGCTGAAAGCCGTCATCCAAAACTAAAACTTCAGATTGATATTTCTTTTCTGCACAAACTCCCGAGATGCCTCTCTCTTTAGAGACCATCACCGGAACATCCCGCAATCTGGAAGCGAGAAGATATGGTTCATCTCCTACCTCTGTCCAATGTATCCTGTTTTTGTTCTCTCCTACCAATTCGGTCAATTCCTTCTTCCTTCTCTTATATCCTCTTGTCAGAATTGCCCCTTTTAATTTTCTTTCCTTCAGCTTCTGCACAAGATAGATCACCAAAGGGGTCTTTCCGGTTCCGCCCAAAGTTATGTTTCCTACGCTAATCACCTTAGCCTTAACTTTTTTGGGCTTAATCACTCCAGTTTGGTAAAGAAGAACTCTAAAATGATAACCCAGTCCATAAAAAACAGAAAGGATATGAAAAAATAACTTAAGCAAAGAATAAAAAGATAATATCTTTTTTTCCTCTTGAATTTTCTCAAAAAAATTTCTCATTCAGTCTTTGTGAAAATTTTATTTGGAAGTGATAGCCGCAACTTTATGGTCATCAACTTTTTAACTTGACAAATTTTTGTGTTTCTGTCGGGTCTCTCGACAGACATTCCGTTTAGAGTTTGCCTTAACAATTCTTTTTGTGCAAATATTCAAAACCCCCAATGGAGAATAGTGTATTTTTTTCGACCCACTCGGGCATTTCTGCTCTTGTCTCCTTATAGAAATGCTTGATTATGTCTTGGGCTATTTGGACGTACTCACCCCCTTTTGTATCTCTTAAGAGAGTATCCATCATTTTGGGGAACTTAGTTGGATCAGGAAATGGATGTACAAGGAAATGTCTCGCCTGCTTGAGTAATCCTTTAAACTGTTGCCAAAGTCTAACATTAACCTCGTGAATCTTGCGAATCTCGAAAGCCTCACAAAGTACCTTTATTCTTGTGTCTAAGTCCCTTAGATCTGTCTTCTTTAGCTCCTCAAATTTGTCATAATGGCCATACTTCTGGTAAAAGCTATGGTAGGGTGGTATCATTTTTTTGTTAGGAGCTGGATGCTTTTGTTTTTGACACTCAGAAACTTCATAAAATGCTTTACAAGCCTCCCAAATGAAGTAAAGATAATAATTAGCAAAAGCTTCCAGCGATAGGTAGGTGTAAATAATGGTTACGCTAGTAAGTGCAAATTCAATACCAAGCGCGGGCTCAATCCCGTCCGTTAATAATACAAGTTCTGGTGGTCTATCCCCGGCAAAGTAGACTTTAGTAAAAACCGACCTTGCCATTTCCAAATACAACTGTGTCAAGTCTAGATTTATTTTAGAAATGTCCATACATCTCCTCTTATGGTTTGCGTGCCTGTCGATCCTCCGAACGTATTCGATTTCTGCTCAAGTTGGGTCAAGATCAAGTGAGCGGTCTTTTGTGAAACACCACTTTGTTTTTTTATCGCCTCACAAGCCGCCTTTCCCATTCTTTTTCTTTTATCTTCATCTTTCAGCAAATCCGATACTCGTATATAAAGTTCATCTTCATTTTTAACCTTTATACCTCCTCCACATTGGATCAGAAGACGAGCCGCAGTTTTAAAATGATCCACGTGGGGTCCGAAGATGACACCAACCCCGCAAGCAGCAGGCTCCAAAAGATTGTGCCCCCCTATGGGGACCATGCTTCCGCCCACAAAAGCCACATCTGCTATGGCATAAATCCACGACAATTCCCCCATGGTATCTAACAAAATTACCCTTTGGTTTTCAAGCGGGGTCTTACCGTCGAGTTCGCTTCTCCGAACAAAATCCAATTTTTGATAAAAAAGCATCTTTTCTATCTTTTTCACTCGGTCAAGATGTCTGGGGGCAAGTAAAAGGAGAAGGTTTCTATGGTCTTTTTTCAATCTTTTGAAAACCCGGACCAAAATTTCCTCTTCCCCACTTCTGGTACTTCCCCCTACCAACACTCTAAGATCATCAGGAATGGACAATTTCTTTTTGAGCACACCTTTATCAATTTCTGAGATTTGAGTTATCATTCGATCGAATTTCAAATTTCCCAACACTTTTATTTTGTCTGGTTCTGCTCCAATCTTTTTTATTCTTTCCGCATGCTCTTTTGATTGCATGCAGAAAAGATCGATATATGATAAGGTTTCAGAAAAGAGGTTTTTTAATAAAAGATATTTGGAGAATGATTTTTTGGAGATGCGTCCATTGATTAAAATCACCTTACAATCCCTTATTTTTGCTTCCCTGATCAGATTGGGCCAAAGCTCGGTTTCCACTAAGATCAAGGCACAAGGGTTGAAGGAAGCCAATGCTCTTTTTACAAATCTTTTCAGATCAATTGGAGCATGAAAAACGAATTCAACTTCTTTCCCTGTGGATCCTGCGGACAAAATCCGTTTTGCCTCCTTTTTTCCGGATTCAGTGATCACGGAAACAATCAAATTATACTCTAGATTGATCTTCTTCAGTTGAGGGATGATGGTGGAGAGTGCCTTGACCTCCCCTACCGAGGCGGCGTGAAGCCAGATAACCTTTCTAGTCGAAAGAGATCCTACTCTCTCTTTCGGCAATCTTCCCATTCGCTCCAACATCTCACCTTTGCCTAAAACCGCACGAAGGAGAAGATAAGGAAAAGAGATAACAAAAGCGAAATTTAGAAGGATATTATAAATCGTGTACATTTTGAAATTTTGTCAATAGAGGTGACTGGAAACCCACTATTTGTCATTCTAAACGAAGCAAAGCGAAGTGAAGAATCTCGATTTTATCGGTTTTGGAGGCGAGATTCTTCGGCTAACGCCTTAGAATGACAATTCTGGGTCACCCTGGTCAACAGTGTGAAACGAAAAGCGCTACTTCAAATCCTTAGCAAAAGTAACTATCCGCTTTTTCAGTTAACTCCACCAGCTTTTCTTCTAACTCCTCTCTTTTCTTTTCTAACTCTTGCGGAGTAGATTTGAGGGGAACATAAATCGGCTTGCCAATCATTATCACTGTCTTGGAAAAGGGCTTGGGAATTATAAATCCGTCCCAGCTGGAAAGCGTCCAGCGCCTCTTGGCTGAGTTGGTGATAGGTATTATAGGCATTTCACTTCTCTGAGCGATATAGATTGCCCCAAGTTGAGCCTTGAATTTTGGCCCTTTGGGACCGTCCGGAGTGATGCCCACATCGTAGCCAGATGCTCCCTTCGTTGCCATCTCGAAGAGGGCCTTTGTGCCACCCCGGGTAGTTGAGCCTCTTATGGAAACAAATCCTAACCTCTCGATTATCCTGGCAATCAACTCCCCATCTCGATGCTGGCTAATCAGAACATGAATCTTTTGCCAGCGGTGTGAATAGGACAAGATAAGCATCCTCCCATGCCAACATGCATAAAGCACTCTTTTATCATTTTCTCTGATCGGATCTAAATTTTCCTCTCCGATCCACTTTATCCTTAGAGTTTTTCCCAATAAGAATATTAAAATTGGACCGATTATGGAAGCGAGAAATAACAACAGATTATCTCTGGATCTTTTCAGCCAATCCTTCATCCACACTCTTTTTTGTCAGATCTGGATTCTGACAACTTATTTCTAAGAGAGCTCTGGAAAAATCATTTTTACGGGGCTGGGAGCCCCGCCTACGCGGGAGTAAGTTATTGTTGTTCAATCCCTAACCGCGTAGGGCGAGCTCCTAGCCCGCCGAATTCTGGCACTTTTCCGAAGACCTCTCTAAAGTTAACCCTTACGAGATGATTCCGTTTATTATCTGAGCAGCTCTTTTTGAGGCGCCAACTTCTCCTATCCTTTCTTTGACTAAACTTAGTTCATTTTGAATGGATTTATATCTGGGTTTATTGGTCAAGATGTCATACGCCTCCTCTGCAATATCCTTAGGCATAGCTTTGCTCTGTATGTATTCGGGAACGATCTTCTTCCCTGCTATCACATTAGCCAAAGCGATATTTGGTATACTCACCAAACTCTTCGCAAAAAGATAAGTCCAGAAGCTGGTCTTATATAACACCAAAAAGGGAGTGCCCAAGATAGCGGATTCCAGGGTGGCTGTTCCAGAGGTAACCAGAAGAAGATCGGAATGCTTCATCAGATCGTAAGTCAGATTCTCAATAATTTCGACCCTTCGGCTATGCTCAGGGTCGACCCTGAGTGAAATCGAAGGGTCGACCCTACTTTTGAATTGATCCAAGATCACTTGAACCCTCTCCTTTTTGATGGTGGATGCCAGACCCAACATGACCCTCAGATTTTTGATCCTTGACCCCAGAAGTTCCACGGTTTGGACCATGATGGGCAAGATCTTCTCCACTTCCTGCCATCTGGACCCTGGGAGAAGTCCCAAAAGTACCTCATTTTTTCGCAGATCAATTTTGCTTTGAAAATCTTCCTTGGACAATATCGGCCTTACCACTTCCAAAAGCGGATGCCCCACGAATTCACAATCTATGTCAAGTTTTTTATATATCTCCACCTCAAATGGAAAGATCACGATCATCTTATATATCAGTCCCTTCATCTTTTTTACCCGACTTCCTCCCCAGGCCCAAACCTGGGGGCTGATATAGTAAGCGATTGGGATTCCCATCTTCTTCACTCTTTTAGCAAATCTCAAATTGAATCCCGGATAATCTATCAAAACCACTAAATCTGGTCTTCTCTCTTCTGCTAATTTTTGCATGGTCTTCATGACTTCTCTGATCAAACCTAATTTCGAAAGCACTTCAAAAAAGCCCATGATGGAGAGTTTGTCGATGTGATAGATTAGCTCCATTCCCTCTTTTTTCATTCTATCCCCGCCAATGCCGAAAAGCTGGACATGCGGATTTAAGTTTCTTATTTCCTTTATCAAGTTTGATCCGTGCAAATCGCCAGAGGCTTCTCCAGCCACAATTAGTATTTTCTTTGATTCGTTCATTATAGAAGTGATAATGGAGTATTCAGCTTTAGCTGAACCAAGTCAAGCTAAAGCTTGACACTCCAGAGTTTTTTTAATAGACCTAAAGCTTAGTGCTCCACCCTCTATGTTCTTTGGCTTTGTCCACAATCTCTAAAGCCACCTCCAGTGCTCTCTTGCCATCCTCTCCGGAAACCTTCAGGTGGGTTCTGTTTTTCACTGCATCCAGAAACGATACAATCTCTGAGGTAAGCATATCTTCGCTTTCAATTTCTGGCTTCTCATAAACAATGGTTTTACCCACCTCACCTGTGGGGAGATTACCAACTACGGTTTCTTTCTCCTTTTCCTCTACAGAAACTGAATTGGTATCCACCAATTTGTATATTTCAACCGATCTTTCCAGAAAATCTAAGGAGATATATGAATTTCTCTGGAACAGGCGCATTTTGCGCAGAGGACGAGCCGAGATGCGGCTTGCGGTGATGTTGGCCACACAGCCATTCTCAAAAGTCAAGCGGGCGTTGGCAATATCCTCGCTGTCAGAGATTACCGAAACCCCTGCCGCATCGATTCTCTTCACCTCACTTTTGACCAGACTCAAGATCAGGTCGAGGTCGTGAATCATAAGATCCAATATCACCGCTACATCCGTTCCCCTTGGATTAAATTGGGCTAACCGATGAGACTCGATAAATTTTGGCTCAAGTTTTAGATTCTCTATTGCCTTGAAGGCAGGATTGAATCTCTCGATATGACCAACCTGGAGAATGACATTCTTCGCCCCTGCCAAAGATACAAGCTCTTCTGCCTGCTTAACCGTTTCGGTGATGGGCTTCTCAATTAGTAAGTTTTTTCCTTGATCTAAGATATCACAGGCCAATGCATAATGAATTGTGGTAGGCACCACCAGACTAACTGCATCAGTCCTTTCCAGAAGATCATCTAAGTTTTCAAAGTATCTGGTATCGAACTCTTTTGCGACCTTTTGAGCCTTTTCTGAATCAATATCATGAACGCCTACCAGCTGTGCCTGAGGAAGCTGGCGGTAAACTCGAGTATGGTGCCTGCCCAAATGCCCCACCCCAATGACTCCAACTTTAACCTTGTCCACCTCTTTTGCCTCGTTGTTCAAAGACCAAAGGTGAAATCTTATACTTCAAACTCTCCACCTTTGAAACGAATATAACAAAACGTCTTAGGTTAGTCAATTAAAGTTTAAAGTGTGGGGAAGGAAAGAAGAAAGCAGCTTAGCCAAGCCTTCACGGCTTGGCTGGTCTCAAGATCCTGCGGACAAGACATAAAGGCTTACCTACGCGCTTGGAGAGGATTCATCCTCAAGTAGGAGTTGGAATATTCTCCTTTAGGTGAATCTTTCGTTACTAATGATACCTTATACTCCGCCCCTGGCAGGTGTTTCATGCCTGGCAGGGTTCAGTTGCCCTTCGCTTCCCGTTGGTGAAGAACACCAACGGGAAGTAATAATGCTACCAGCTGTCGGATGGGGGTAACCACCGGAATTACTTGATTCAGAAGAGACTGCATTGACAGGTAACATATTTGCAACTTTGACCGGGTCCTATCCGTATGATCCAGTGAGTCAAAGCAAAGTAAGGAGGGATCTTATGGAAAAAGAGACTGGCTTTTTGGGAATCTCAAGCGCGGCCTGGATCGTGATTGGCATACTGGCACTGGGGGCCGGTGCGCTTGTAATCTGTGCCCTGGTGCTTATGGCGTTTGGGATAGACTTGAGTGGAGTACTTAGTTCGTGATATTGCTGAGAGACCACTGATTTTTAACAACACCGGAGCTAAGTTCATTCTGATTGCGATTGCGTGAGGCACGCCTATAATTGCTGCTGAATTGGCTGGGTCCTCTGGTTGGCAGCTAAGTCTTATCGTTTTGGTGCTATATATTATTGCTTACAGACGAATTGTCCGGTGTCATTATGAGGGAGCATATCAGGATTATTTTGCTCCTCAAATGAAACTTTTGGTTCGAGATAATGAGCTATTTCAGGACTAACTTAAGAAGTGGTACAATAACCGGGGGCACGTCAAGATAAGTTTCCGTCATCCCCAGCCTTCTCATTCAAAATGAATCCCTTGCGGATGCTAACATCCATGAGGGGTCCAAAAGAGTATAACTAACAATTATAGGGCGCTTCCAATACGTTTAATCTGTTGATTATTTAATAATCCCTCTCTGACTTGTAGCAATGAAATCTAAAATATTCTGCACTTCGGGGATTATCTCCACCTCGGATTTTATCTTTTCCACTGCTTGAGAGGTATTTAACTTTGATCTAAATAGTAATTTAAAGACCTGTTTTAATATCTCGATGGTCTTTTCTGGAATCCCTCTTCTTTTCAAACCGATTATGTTCAATCCCATGGTTTTCAAAGGGTATCCCCCTACCATGGCATAGGGGCATACATCTTTTTGCACCCGGAAGCCCCCGCCCACGATGGAATGAGCCCCGATTTTGACAAATTGGTGCACCGGCACCACGCCGCCGATGATGGCATAATCCCCGATCTCTATATGACCGGCTAAATTAACTGAATTGGCCAAAATCACATTATCGCCCAAAAGACAATCGTGAGCTACATGGGCATAGATCATGATAAAACATCCTTTGCCCACGATAGTTTTCCCCCGCCATTTTGTGCCCCGGTTTAATGTAGCATATTCTCTAATAACGGTATTATCTCCTATTGTCAACAGGGTCTTTTCGCCCCCGAATTTCAAGTCTTGAGGTAAAGTTCCCAAAACTGCCCCATGATGAATCTTGCAATTTTTGCCAATTATGGTTCCGGAATCTATTAAGACGTGTGAGCCTATTTCGGTTCCTTGACCAATCTCTACCTCTTCATTGATTATGGTATAAGGACCAACCTTTACATGAGGAGATAGATGGGCATTTTTATGGATAATGGCTGTGGGATGAATATTCACCATTTCTCAGGCTTAAGGTTCAAGGTAAAAGGTGTAAGGCATCTACCTTTAACCTTTGACCTTTGACCTTTCACCCTTATTTACACCTTTATTTATCGACAATGGTTGCCATCAAAAGCGCCTCTGTGACTAATTCACTCTCCACAAAAGCTTTTCCCTGCATTTTGCAGGTGCCTTGGCGGAACTGAATCATCTCCAGCTCAAACCGAATTTGATCCCCAGGCAAAACCGGTTTCCGGAAACGAACCCCATCGATTCCCATAAAATAGACCAACTTGCTCTCCGGATCATCTACCGTATTCAAAAGCAGGATTCCTCCCGCTTGGGCCATGGCCTCCACGATTAAAACTCCCGGCATTATCGGATGCCCCGGAAAATGACCGGAGAAAAAAGGTTCGTTCATGGTCACATTCTTAATTGCCACCACCTTCTTTTTAGGCTGGATGTCCACCACCCTATCCACCAGTAAGAATGGATAACGATGAGGCATTATCTTAAGAATGGCATTAATATCTAAAAGATAATCCCCCTTAGCTTTCTTTTGATATCTAGTGGTTATCAGTTTCTTCTCATACTCCCCCCGGATTTTTCTCACCAGGGCAACATTGGCTGAATGCCCTGATCTGGCGGCTAAAACGTGAGCCTTCAACGGAACCCCGATCAAAGATAGATCGCCTAACAGATCTATGGTCTTATGTCGGCAAGGTTCATTGGGGAATCTCAATGGAATATCATTTAAGATTCCCGATTTACCTACGAAGACACGCTCCTTGATCCCGTAAAGCTTCTTAAGCTGATCGATTTTGCTTTCGCAGTTACTCTCGTCACAGATGACCAAGGCATTGTGTAAATTTCCCCCTTTGGCTAAGCCCTGCTTTTTTAGTTCCTCTAACTCATGAAAAAAACAGAAAGTTCGGGCTGGAGCAAATTCTTCTACAAATTCCTTCTCCAAAGAAACCAGGGAAGTGTACTGCGTGCCCAAGGCTGGATTGCGGTAATCCACCATGAAGGTTATTCTTAAATCATCTGATGGAACCACCACCAGATCAATGCCTTTGTCGTTCTCGGAGTAAAAAAGGGGCGTGTCTATTTCCATATAGTTCTTAGGAGCATCCTGCTCTGCTATCCCGGTTTTGAGAATTGCCTCCACAAAGGGCAAAGCACTTCCATCTCCCACCGGAGGCTCGTTGGAATCCAGCTCCACTCTCACATTATCCAATTCCAACCCGGCTAAGGCAGCCAGGACATGTTCCACCGTATAAACCTTGATGTTCCCTTTTCCCAGCGTGGTCCCTCTGGTTATATCCACCACATGGTCGATGTCTGCTGGGATTTCCGGCGAATCAGGTAAATCTGTCCTCACAAAGGTAATGCCGTGATTGATGGGAGCAGGCTTAAAAGTGATGGTGGTTTGATGACCGGTATGCAGACCAATCCCGGAATAAGAAGCAGGTTCTTTTATGGTGCGTTGTAATTTGATCACGTCAACATTCGTATTTCAAAAACACTTTTTGATCTCTCGCAGAGGATAGCGATTTTGATCAACGGCAATCTCCGACATAAAAAAGGAGCCGACCCCGCCAAAGGCGGGGTGACCTCCCCGATTGCCATCGGGGCGTTCTCCCAAATCAATTTAAACCTCAGAAAGTTAATCAATAGTCAACTTTTTGCTGATATTGATTCAAAGTAATCAGATTCTTGATATACGATCTGTTTTTTTGATTTTTTATCTTTCTTTCTCTTCTTGCCGCTTCAGACCAGGTGTTGTATTCTTCTGTATACACCAATCGCCACGGTCTACTCGATCTTGTGGACTTGCCTACGCCACGATTATGTTGATCGAGTCTGGTTTCAATATCCTTTGTTATCCCGATATAGTACTTGCCATTTTTCTGACTTTGTAAAATATATAAAAAGAATCTATGCAATATTATCCTATCCCATCCAATAAAATTGCTTCTTGATCTGTGACCTCCCCAATTACGATAATAAAAAATGGAGCCGACGGGGCTCGAACCCGTGACCTTTTGACTGCCAGTCAAACGTTCTCCCAACTGAACTACGGCCCCGGAAAATCAATCAATACTGCTCATCATCTTAGTGACCTTCCCGATTGTCATCGGGACGTTCTCCCAACTGAACTACGGCCCCGGAAAATCAGTCAATACTGCTCATCATCTTAGTGACCTTCCCGATTGTCATCGGGACGTTCTCCCAACCCAACTACGGCCCCGGAAAATCAGTCAATAGTGGATGGTCACTAGTCAATAGTAAAAGCCTTTAAAATCTCAAGAATTTCTAAAATCAATAAAGACCAAATACTAAGATAAGAGGAAAACTGCTCTTGTCAAGAAAAAAATGGCGTAGCCGCCCCGCTAAACCGGAGCGATCAGCCGCTTCTTTGCTAAATTATGAGCATATCTTAAAGGTTCCGGAATTCGATAATTCTTGCTGCATTCGAGGATGATTTTTATGGCAGTCTGAATGGAGATCTTGTGTCCTATGGTGACGAAAATCGGCTTTACCTTATCTTTGGTTCTGAGCACAGCCCCGATCGACTTTCCATTCTTGTCCTGTATAAACACATGCGCACCTTTTTCCATAGATAGATCAGGACAATTTCTCCACAATGGTCTTTTAGAGCAGGCAATCGTAGGAAAATCAAGCAAAACTCCCAGATGAGTTGCCAAGCCCAATTTTCTGGGATGATCGATTCCCCTTCCGGGAAAAATAATAAGATCTGGTTTTTCGATTTTATTCAAGACAGACAAAATTGCGGGTCCCACACTGAAAGCAAACAAACCCGGAGTATAGGGAAAATCACAGTTTCCTTTCTCCACAATCTGGTCTAAGATTTGCAGTTGGGGAAAAGAAAAATTTGCGCAGGCAACCGAAATTTTGTCTTCATCTTTTGAAAAGATCACCCCCACTGCCGAAATCTTTTCGATTTTTTCAAACTGATCTTTAGTAATGACAAAGCAAGAAAGTTCCGCTTGAATTTTTTTGGCTTCTTCGTGAGATACCTTCCAAGGGTGTTTAAAGTGGCAGGATGAAGGGATCATTTGTTCTCAGGAGAGAACTGAAACTAAGGCTTGATCGTTATTACTCGCCTGTCTATCTCTTCTACTTTGCCGAATGTTTCAGAGAATAACCTGACAATTATCTGCGTCGACACTTTCGGACCTTCTGGCAGGGCAATATCTCCAGCCCAGGACCCGTCTACCAAGTGAACCGGGACTCGGAAATGAGAACCCAACTTCCCTGCTTTGACGTCTACCTGTATATGGTAGTCAGGCTGTGGAAGGGGAACTTGCCCCCGGATGGGATATCTTCCTGCTTCTGTTGGATTACTAAGCCATTCTTGAATCAATGAATCCGACCAGCTATTGTGTGGCGGAAACTCAGGGTATGTTATCGATAGGTAGTGTGTCTCCAAGAGACGTATCGCCCCTGACCCAAATGACAACCAGTTCTTCCGATAAGCCGCTGCTCCCAAATCTAATATAGATTTTTTACAAGAGTATTCATCTCTAATAGCCGTAAGTATGAAAGAAGCTAACAAGCAAAGCAAAACAAGGGGCACTTCGATTCGCCGGGAAAACGGTCGACTCCGTAATTTGGGAGTAAGCAATATAGTGCCCAAGAGTATTAGGCCAATTAACAAGGCTATTATAGGACCTGTGAAGGGAACAACTGAGCGGGCCTCTAATGCAAGGTAAGTTATCCAAGCTATCAAACCAACTGACAAGCTGACTATAAATGCAAGCCCGACAGGAACAGGCATTTTCGTCTTTTTGAGACGAATTGTTGTTCTTGTTATAAGCTCTTTTGCCATATGGTTCAACGAGTTGACCACATCAAAGACTGGCTTCTTGCCAAGGGCTCTTAATAGATCTGAAACAATATAAAAGAAAAGGATTCCGAGAAGTGTCAACGTACTCACGCTTTCATAGATGGGGCTGGCGAAGAAGGTGTCCACTGATACTCGAACAGCAATCTCTTTCACGACTCTCAAGATCAAAAGTGCTGCAATACCGATAGATAGGTTTAGAACCAATGAAGTGAGTATCTTTATTAGCAAAGGCAACGGAGTCTTATTTGTCAACGAATCTTTCATTTCTCAACCGTCTATATAGTCTACAACGGACGGTAGATCTTTATTCCCTTTTTTGTCGCATAAATAATAGCACCTGCTAAGGCGAACAAACCCACAATTAGAGGCACCGCCAATCCAACTATAATACCGGAACTCCACCTACTCTTACTTCTTTTCTTCGGCACAGGTTTGGCTCTGACAAGTTGTGAATCCAGCTTGCCATTTGCGGTTTTTAGAAAAAAAGATGTTATTGAGTCTCTTTCAATTCGATTGTTTGCCTGAGAAATGAAAATCGCACGAAGGGATTCGTCTGGTTCCCAATTACCCACCGCGAAGTACCGAAAGCAAGTATCTGCGCTATCAATATAACAGTAATTTCCCTGAAGCCCTGTTGGCGCTTCTGCTCTGTAAATATCGACTTCTTCCGTAAAATCAAACTCAACAAGCAAATCTGTTAGATTTGTCTTCCCTGAATTCTTTACCGTAAGATCATGTATAGATAGGTCTTTGTATTTATCTTGGATTAAGGTGTGAAACTCGTAAGACAAAGCTGGTTTTTTGTCCTCAAACAATTTCGAGTATGTGTACGATCCAAACCAGCCCAATAATATGGGCAAGATTATGATTACTGCTGCAGCTTTTAATACAGCTTTTGCTTTATTTCCCAAAGCCGATCCCTTTTTCTCCATTTAATGACGCAGGCATAACGTAATCAATGAGATCGAATTTGTCAAGCTTTTTCTTATTTTCTGCTCCTGATCCAACCTTCAGACCGGCAATAAGACATTACGATTAATCAACAGCCTAAAACCTAAGTGTTCAAGAAAGAAATTATGATACTTACCTCTTAACAAATCTACCAATTTGCAACAACCGTTCTCAAAAACCAAGATATTGCAAACCGTCCAATCGTTTTATTCCGAAGTCATGAGCGATCTTGATGGCCTGGACAAATTCGTCGCGGGTTATTCTTCTATCCAATGACGGAAAATCTTTTGCCTTATAGCATGGACGATATTGATCCATCAGGTTGACATAAGAGTTCTTCGAGAGCTCCTCAGCGATGAACTTCATCGCCTCATGAGTTCCGGCTAAATTTTCTGGCAGGACCAGATGCCGAATGATCAAACCTCTTCTGGCTATCCCTTTTTCATCCAAGATCAAATCACCTACCTGCTGGTGCATCGTCTTTACGGCCTCTTTTGCCACCTGATAATAATCGGGCGCATTGCAATATCTGCGTGCGATCTTATCGTCTGAATATTTGAAATCAGGCATAAAGATGTCGAATATCCCATCCAAGAGTTTTAGAGTCGAAACAGAGTCGTATCCACCTGAATTATAAACCAAGGGGAGTGTTAATCCTTTTTCTATGGCAAAAGATAGAGCTTTTACAATCTGTGGAATCACGTGAGTGGGAGTGACAAAGTTGATGTTATGACATCCCATATTCTGGAGAGAAAGCATCATTTCCGCTGTCCTCTTCTCGTCCACCAGATACCCCTCTCCCAAATGGCTGATGTCATAATTCTGGCAGAAAATGCAATATAAATTGCACTGGGTGAAGAATATTGTGCCGGAACCATGTCTGCCCACAAGCGGACTTTCTTCTCCAAAGTGCGGTCCAAAGCTGGAAATCTTGGCTTTGTTTCCGGTCTTGCAGATTCCTTTTTCATCCTTGAGTCTGTTAACCGAACATTTGTGAGGGCATATATCACAGCTTTCCAGCTTTTTTTGTAAAGCCTCGATCCTTTTAGCGAGCTCGCCTTCTTGATAAAGCCGCAAATAGTTGGGCTGAGTGGTTCTTACCTCCTTTTCGGTTCCCAAGTTCTCTCCTCATCCAAAATATGAATTACCCTCCATCCGTCCTCTTCTAAGTTCTGGGCAATGAATCTTCGATGACATCTCCAGGGGAATCTTTCTGCACACATAAAGACGGTGACAAATTGGGTAGCGATGCTTTTTAATTTCTCTATTCCCGTGGTGAAATCTTGGGTCTGGGTGTAATCCTCATATCCTTTTTTTCTGAATCCCCCCAAAGTGTCCCCTAAGT
>Ga0209636_10004634_pt1 | contig 14023 bp, 11 predicted proteins | sample DeeMarSWOR152_54_FD_187464 | JGI IMG/M metagenome (GOLD analysis project Ga0209636, IMG submission 187464) | Marine sediment microbial communities from White Oak River estuary, North Carolina - WOR-1-52-54 (SPAdes) (version 2) | ecosystem: Environmental > Aquatic > Marine > Intertidal zone >...
TTTTGTATGTTCCACATCACTTTTATTTCGCTATCCACCCACTTTGCAACCGAGGCAACAGGTTCACGATTGTAAAGGTTGATGGCACTTTCGATGGAGTCAGCGTAGCCATCGGCACTGGTGCCCTCCCACTCGTAACCTTTGTAGTACTCATTCATGCTGCCGATAGCTTTTAGAACTGCCTGGCGGTAGGCCTCGGTCTTGTCAATAAGATACACTGTGTAAAAGCCGTTGAGGTTGTAACCCCACGTATCGCAAAGACCTTTATCGTGCTGGCCGGTTTGGGGATTTATGCTGTTGTAGAATAGGCCGTGTTCGTTTCGTCCGATTTGAAGAATGCGGTCGAGCATTTCGTGAATGGGTTTTTGATAAGCTCGCTTTTTGGCCAACATTGCAAAGCTAACCGTCGCATACAACTCACATAGTCCTGAGACAATTTCACAGCCATGGTCTCTTAATCTGAGCATGTTTTCGTCTCTCGTGGGGTGATGTCCATCCAGCAAATAGTAGTCCCCGAGGCGGATGGCCCATTGCAGGTACTTCTTTTCGCCAGTCATCCAGTAGATACGAGATAGCGTCTGGAGCATTTCGCCGTTGATTTCCTGGTTTGTGGAAACGATTTTCCCATATTTGGTCTGGATGGGTGCGTGCTTCCACATATCGTCAATTATGCTGAGCATACGTTTGCACCAGGAACTCGGTCCGAGCCATTCTGTGAGTGGCAGCAGTCCATCTTTGACGTATTCTGATGAGCCAAATATGATGCGGTTAATATCCGGTGTGTCGCTGGCAAAGCCTTGTTTAAGAAAAGAATATGTGTCTGGCAGGCTGTCAATACGAGAAGTGAGCTTTGTTTCGGTGCGGAGCATATCAAGCATCCGTCCCTCAAACAAGGGACGGTCAGTAATAGCAGCGGTAAGAACCATAAAAGGATAATTATCTGCGGCGCTATCCTGGGCGTTCCAGATGTCCCTGTCTCGGCTTAAGTTTCTGGGAATCAACCCGGTTTTTGCGTCGGCGTGTTTCAGCCAGCCATTGACGAAATTTCGGCAGCGTATGAATCCTTCATTAGCCAAGCATCCGTTCTCTGCGGCCTGCTTGAAGGTCTTGTCGTCTGTTGCTTTGCTGGTCTTTCCGAGGCCGCGTTTAGCAAGTTCCTTGAGTTCGTCCAGGTGGTACTGATAAATGCCACGAGGGCTGGTGTTGTGCTTTTTGCAGAGCGATGCAGCCATCCCGATGACCTCGCCCATCATGCCGCAAGTCCGCATCACGCGGACCGTCCCCAGTGCCACGTGGGTAACGCTGATACACCGACCAGCCATAATCAGGTTGTCGATGTTTCGAGAATACAGGCAACGGTATGGTATCGGATAGGGGTCTATGCGAGTGAATCTGGCAATCGAGCGGAATTCGGCGCCCGGGAAGTGTCTGGAATTTTCCGGGTCGGGATAATGCAGGTCGAAGGTCCAGGTAGTCGTAACGAATGCATCCGGGAACTTTCTTTGCTGCTGGACGTCCTGTTGCTTGAGGATAACGTCGCCGAGCAGTCGGCGGGATTCGCGCTTGCCACCGATATAAGCTACCCATTCGAGCTTACGGTCGGCGTATTTTGCTTTATCGCGGCTGTTGTTCTTCAGGAATGCCCAGTTGCCATAGACGGCGCGAAGAGCGTAGTCGCGGATGTACTCAAATTCGGTTATCTGGTCGTGGTACATTCCTGTCTCCCAGTCCCAGTCTCCCCTGGTGAGGTGCTGACAGCTTTGTTCATTGAATTGCAAAGCCCAGGGGCAATCCGGAAATGTCGTTGGCTTTTCGGTTTGTACGGAATACCACTGAACGGACGTGCCCATGGTCATACAGTCGCTCTTTTCCGGCGCGAGCGATTCGCCGGTTTGTTCCCTGCTTTCGCGTCCCATCCGATAGTCGGCACCGGCAAGGTAGCCGATGGTTCCGTCGCCGGTACAGTCGGCGAACAGCGGCGCGGTGAAACGCAGCTCTCTGCTGTTTTCGATATGCTTGGTGACAACCGCTACAATGCGGCTGCCCTGCTTTTCGACTTTGAACGCGTGCATATTGAGAAACAGGTGAATATTTTTCTCAGCCCGCACAACGTGCAGCTTCTTTTGGTCGTCGTAGTTCGAAGCCGGCTGTGCATTTCCCCTCTTTCCCGAATCGATTTCCCTGACGACGTTGCCGAGGGCCGGATACGGCAGCAGATTGATTTTACCGTTTAGATGGACGCGGACCTCCGAACTGTTATTACCGCCCAGCACGGGACGGTTTTGTATCAGCGCCACGTCCAGTCCCAGCCGGGCCGCCGAGATGGCTGTACAAGTGCCGGCAATACCGCCGCCGACCACAACAAGGTCGAAGTTGCCGGCGTCTTGCGGCTGGTCAGGCAGCCCAAGAGTCTTTCGCCGAAAAGCCGCCATTTGCTCACCCTCGTTTGGTAGAACCAAATCGGTATCGGTGGTGAAGATGATTGCATCGCATCGACCCTCAAAGCCGGTTAGATCATTGAGGGTAAGCGTGACTTGCTTATTCGTAATCTCGACCGTCCCGCCGTCCTGCCAGTGCCACTTTGAGCCTTCGGTGCCGAAGATAATTTTAAGTGCTCTGCCGTTTATAAGTAATTGAAACCTACCCGGCGCAGCCGGAGCTTTCCATGGGGCTACCCAGTTGCGTGTGCGCAGCCATACGTGGTATTTGCCCGCTGCTGGAAACTCCACGTTTGTTGTGGCATCTTTGACCGGCTCACCCAAACCGTGAGCCAACAGGAACGGCGAGCCCATCTGGTCCATAAACTGCTGGTCAACGACCCAGCCGCCGTGGTTGTTAAAGGCCTCAGCCTCGACCAGAATAGTCTGCGCCTTGGCCAAAGAAACAAATGGCAGCAACAAGGTCGCAAATAACAATATGCTCAAAGTACACATTTTCTTTTTCATTCTATCGTTACCTCCTATATTTAGGATTTCTAAGAGTCATTTAGCTTGACAGGGTACTTTTGCCAGGGCACAGCCCCGGCTTCTATGATGTGGTTGCGAAGGGCAGTAAAGAGCTTCTGATACATCTCGTGCTTTTTGCTTAAGGGATGTTTTTCCTGCGGATCGTCTCTTAGATTGTAGAGTTGCAACGGCTCAAAGGGGCTGTTCTGCACAAGTTTATAGTTGCCGTAGCGGGCGGCATAATAAGCGCGGCCACCATAACTACCACCTTCGCGGCGTACCCAGAACAGGAAACGATCTTCAGCAGACTGGTACCTGCCGAGCAGTGTCGGCAGGATATTTCGGCCATTTATCTTGTAATCCAAAGCAGCGCCGGCTGCCTGGCAAATGGTAGGGAACAGGTCCATAGTCAATGCGACACGGTTACTGCACGAGCCGGGCTTTATCCTGCCCGGCCAAACCGCGCACATCGGCACACGGATACCGCCCTCGTAAATATCCTGCTTACCGCCTCTGAGAGGGCCGTTGCTGGCCCTGACTCCAAGTTCGCCGCCGTTGTCGGATGTAAAGATGACCAAGGTTTTCTCGCTGAGACCTGACTGTTTCAGAGCTGTAAGCACCCTGCCGATGCCATCGTCAAGATGCTCGATTAGAGCAACAAGTCTGGCGCGTTTATCGCTGATGTCTTTGTCACGGTTCTGGACACGCTGGAGCCAATCTTTCGGCGGCTGGATTGGCGTGTGCGGTGCATTATAAGCAAGATACAAAAAGAATGGTTTGGTTCCCGCTGTGTGGGGTCCCTGCTTTGAGTTGGCGCGCTGCTGGATATACTCAATCGCCCATTGCGTGAACAGGTCGGTGGCGTGACCCTTCGGTTCTATCTGTTTATCGTTGAGCCGCATATAGTTAATGCTGTGGCGGCGATGGTTGTAATAGTCATCCATCATATCACCGAGGAAGCCGTGGAAGTGGTCGAAGCCTCGCTCGTTTGGAGTGTTTGGTGAGGCCAGACCGAGGTGCCATTTACCAATGATAGCGGTGTAGTAACCGGCTCGTTTGAGCAGCTTCGGCAGCAGCACCGCCTGCGGGGCCAGATATCCCCAGTTATTGCTCAGGTGCGTGCGGATGACACCTGGCACGCCTACCAAGTCCGGGTATTTGCCTGTCAGCAGCGATGCGCGGGTCGGCGAGCAAACCGGACAGTTGGCGTAGAAGTTGTCGAATCGCATACCCGCAGCGATAAGACCGTCAATGTTGGGGGTTTTCATATCCCTTGCGCCATAGCTCGACAGGTCGCCGTAACCAAGGTCATCGACCAGAATCAGAACAATGTTAGGTTTGTGACCCGGTGGGGTCCCCGCTTGGCGGGAACCTGGCATCTCCCCAGCCAGAAGCTCCGCCCAAGGGCGGATTGTCAGTGCTGCTGCCCCCACACCCATAGCCTTTAGAAAATCGCGTCGTGTATTAGTTCTTCGTAGGAATACGGAGAATGGATTAGTGAGTGTCATATTTCTTTGCTCCTTGGCGAAGGGCCCCCGCTCCGCGGGAACCAAGCCATATCTTATTATAGTTAGTATCATTTTTGAATCCAGCACCAAAGAGCTTCAACTCACGCCGTTTTGGAGCTGGACTGCTCTGCGAGGGCCGCTAACAATCTGCTGGCGGTCTTCTCCGAAAGCGACTCTTCGATTCTCGAGGCTCGATGCTCGATTCCCGACGAGTATCGGGTATCAGGTATCGAGCATCGCGAAATAATATCCAGACAGGCCTTGCGAGCAGTTTCTTCCTTGTCCGACTCGGTAAGCTGCACAAGCTTGGCCGCCGCCACCGGGGCATACCGCGCGATTAAAGCTGCGCTTTGACGATAGGCGCTAGCGATACGCCGGTCAAAGTGCTCGACAAAGGCCACATCGACCAACCATTCGTTATAGAGCTCTCTGCTTAGCTTGTGCTTGTCTAAGATCGCCTGCTCGCTCAGCTCGCCGCTGAACAAATCTTCTAATACAGCAAGCTGTCTTTTACTCAACTTTCTTGCTTTGGTCATCGTTCTAACGTTCCTGATACTATATGGTTATACATTCATGCTTTTGCGTATGTAAAAACCTATTTGAAATTTTCCTTCCGGCCTTTTTCAATTTTTGTACAACTTTTGCAATTACATAACCGGCTCAAAGCCAACAGGTCAAATTCATATGTTGATTAAATCTATATCTGTCAGAAACGCTTTACTTTCCAGTTGGACGAAGTCTATTTTCATTTTCCCAGCGCTTTCCTGGTATCCAGCACTGCTTTAGAACGGGGAGGCTTCTGAGCTTCAAGAAAGTGCTGGGCTACGTATGTAAGAGCCGCTGCATTTTTTACAGCTTTTGTTCTTTGGCTCCCGCGGAGCGGGGACCTGTTTTGAGTCCCTCGTGCAAGTGACAGTGCGTTATCGATAATTTCCTGCTGCTTATCGTTCACAAAGAACACCAGCGGATTCAAAAAAGCTTTCGATTTGCGATTTGCAATCAACATCGTGCAATCGGAATTCGTCAATTGCGTGAGGCGTTCGATCTGCTTTGCGGTTTGCGGTAGAAGTCTCGCGAGGGTGGCCGCTTCCTTTCGAATATTTAGTCGTTTCAGCAATGCCAATTTCTTCTCAAGAACATCCGAGCCGCCCAGACGATTGAGAGTGGCAAGTAGTATATCAGTCTGCCCATCGTCAATGTCCCATACTACTACATCAGCGGTCTTGTAGCCAAGCTCTTTCAAAACTTGCCAGCGATGATGGCCGTTGATTATCTGAAAAAAACCGGGTCTTTGCGGAGACGGGCGAACCAGCAACGGCTCGTATCTGCCGGTCCGCTCTATGTTACGAACGAGCTTGGCAAAGTTGGTTTTGCTCATCCTGTTCGGGTTGTCCGGATGAGCAATAAGCTTGTCAATCGCTACTGATTTAACTTGATTTGTCATAATTCTTGATACTCGACGAGCACCCGGCATGGGGCAGTGGCAAGCTTGTTACCGTGAAGCGGGGATTGAACCATATATAATAGATTGGCCTAACGGTGAGCTTGCTCAATATGCATCTTGTTCGCTCCAGGCCGGCTTGCATATTCCGGCGCTTACCGTAGCTTTGCAAAAAGCGTTTGATTTCAAGCTCAATAAACCAGGCTTGGGGACTGGGCAGCCGATCGAGTTTTCGCTGTACTTTTTCTGCGTTGATGAGCTGCTCTTCTTCTATTCCAACCATACTAAACGCCTCGATAAGCCGGATGCTTCGGGCAGGCATCTTTGCTGTATAGGCTTTCATGCCCGCTTTTTCAAAGAATGGATTGACCAGTCCCATCACGGCCATCGCTTCGATAATTGGGACGTTCATTTCGGGCATAGTCTGGCGCACCAATCGGCCCGCTAATCCCAGTCCGCGGAACCTCGGCTCGATAATAACTCTGCTAATACAACGAATGTTCTTGTTGATAAGCGACAACTGTGTGCTTCTGTCGAAGCCGGCAAAAAAGTTGCCCGTCGCGATGTTGCGAAGCTCCAAAGACGGAGTCGACGTACGGTAAACGATAACGCCGACAGTTTTTGTGCATGAGCGTCCGACCAACGTAGAATCGGGCCTTAGGGCAAAAATTGCTGCGAACGGCCCCGTCCGACTGTCACGGTAGTGATAGTGCGTGAGCTGCTTGTAATCATCAAGACAACCCGGGACAATTCGCAATTTTTTACAGACCGAGCAAATTCGCATTTTCGGTTTTTAAGTGTTGATACGTCAACTCATTTTACTCGTCTACCTGTCCACTCACCTACAAACAGCTTCGTATCTTTACAGGGTCCTCAAACGCGAACAAATGCGTTTGATGTACCTACTTCTTTGTTTGCTTATAAATAACCTGCGTTAGACCAGCCAATTCCTTGAGGACCAGAACATCCGGCGCCAGATCGAGCAGGATATCGTCCTGGCTTGATGCGAGGATAAATATTGTGCCGGTCCGTTTTGCGAACTTGTGTATGTTGTACGCAATCACAGCAGCGGTAATGCGATCTAATTCAGAACAGAATTCGTCTGCGAAAACGAATTTCTTTTCCGCTGCCAGCGCCATTGCCAAACGGAAGCGATATTTTTGGCCATCACTAAGATTGCCAGCTTCATTGAGAAGACAGAAACAATCGTTTAGCCCGGCGGTGCTGAGCGTTCTAAGGCTGGTCAGCAAATCGCCGTCGATACAGTCAATCAAAGCTTTGTCACCCGGTAGTTTTATTCGAGCGAGATTCACCCTATCCGAAGCCGGGATGGATTTTTCCAATTCTTTCAGCAGGATACTTTTGCCGGCTCCCGATGGACCCGTGATATAGACAACGTTACCATCGTTGATTTCCAGACGGCAATTGTGATTGATGCGCCTTTCAGTGAGTCTGTCCACAGTCAGGCCGAACATCCTGCATACCTGTGCGACTTTATCAGTAATTGTTCCCCGCCAGTTAAAACTTTTTGAAATACTGTATATCGGCATTGTATCGTGCCTCGCGGTTTGTCTCTCGTATTTATTTGTATATCCGCTATTCGCTATCTTTTAGAAGGTGCTGGATTTCATTCAGGGTTTGGCGAACGCGATAGAAGGTACAGTGTCGTTTTGCAGCGATTTTTCTCATCGATAGGCCCGTCCAGAAGTAGTCCTTTGCGATGGCCATCTGGTGCTGATTAAATTTGTTACGGTTCCGCAAGCAGGTTATGTATTCTCCATCGATGAGTCGTTTTGTTATTTTGTGTATTCTTCGAGCGATACTTGTCTCACTGACGCCGATCAGGCGAGCCATCTGCCGAAAGCTGTTGCCGTTCTCCAGGTACATTGTCATAAGGACCTTATCTTTTCCGTTAAGCATGTTTAGCCTGCTACGGAGCAAATCGATCCGGTCGCGAAACCTGTTTTTGGCTTCCACCGTTTTTTGTGGGATATTTGGATTAATTTCTTCCATCGTTAACCACCAGCATTAAATCGCGTTCTGGCTAAGGTGTTCCAGATTACAGTTTAAGCCCTGGCAAAAGCTATCCAAGTCAAAGCTGCCATTTTTCTAATTTCCATGGCTATGTTTGTTATTTGCATACTTAACAAATAGCGTATTTTAACATATTTATAAACAAAGTCAAGTGTTTTTCATTATTTTTTACAAAATTTTTCAAAAATTTAGGATTTATAAAACATTTCGGGGATCTTTATATTTTCCCGTCCATTTTTGGGTATGAAAATTATGCATTGCCGTAATTGGTGCAATATATACGTGTTAATCCGCGTTTAATAAGTAGAGAAGGAACAATTTTCTTTGCAGAAACCGGCTCAGTCTACAAAAATAATCCTGTGCAGCAACTATAGTACGTGAGCTAAGTAATTTAGGATTAAGTGGTTATGAACGCAAAAAATCAAAGAAGAATTCTTAGATGGGAAAAAATCGCTGCCGTTTTTGCTGTGTTATATCCTCACGGCAGGCGAACGTGCTTCTGTACTTGATGATCCCGGCAAGCCAGCCGGCGAGAATCTTAAGATTTTTGATGGAAAGAGCAAAGTTATTATTGTAAATGGCTATTCCATTTCCTTTCATTAGTCCGGAATTACAGCACTTTGGCCAATAGGTCGGAACGTTTAGCCACTATCTATTTGCCGGTGAAATCAGTGTCAAGTTGTTCTAAAAAAAAGTTGCTTTTGTGCAACAACGGATTATACTGAGTTCTCGAAAGGGATTTTCCTGAAGCACGCCGGGTAATAGAGAACCGGTAAAATCTCCAGAGCTGACAAGGATAAAAATGTCGGGAAGGATTCCTAAAGTAGTTGTAATTGGCGGCACCTATATCGATATGGTGATACGGTGTGGCCAAATCCCGTCACCCGGACAGAGCGTTGCCGGCTCTGCTCTTTCATACACGGCCACCGGTCCGGGGCCGAATCAGGCTATGGAAGCTGCATTGTGCGGCTGCGAGGTGCATCTTATCAGCAAAGTGGGCGGGGATCCATTTGCGCAAATGGCTAAGGTGAGTCTGGCTGAATTCAATGTCAATACTGACTATGTCTTTGCAGCCAAGGCCAAGAACACAGGTGTTGTTGTAACGTTAGTTAATGCCGAAGGCGAAAACGCTGCCTGTTACGACACCGGTGCCAACAGCGCTTTGATGCCACAGGACATCGAGGCCAGCGAGCAAGTTATTTCTGAGGCTGATGTTTGTTTGATTCACGGCGGATTACCACAAGAAGCAATTGCAACGGCCGTTCGTTGTGCGAAAGTGCACGGCACAAAGGTCATTCTCAATCCTGCAAGGCCGATAGAACAGCGTGGCCAACAAAGTAGTGATCTACCTATCGAGTATTTTTCCGTCGATATTCTGATCCCGAATCTTTACGAGGCCGCCGATATTACCGACCATTCGGCAGCCAACATTCGCACTGCCAAGCTCATTGGTTCTGATCTGGTGGCTCGCGGTGTTACCTATGCTGTCATAACGATGGGTAAGCGAGGCTGTATGGTTGTTGACAGAAACAGTGCCGACCATATCCCAGCTTTTGAGGTGGAGCTTGTAGACCACACAGGCAGAGGTGATGCGTTTGCGGGTGCACTGGCCGCTTATTGCGCCGTCAAGGACGATGTAAGAGAAGCAGTCAAATTTGCCTCGGCGGCAGGGGCCTTGGCCTGTACAAAGTTCGGCTCGATTGAGGCACTGCCGACGAAGGCTGATATTATCCAACTCTTGCAAAAAGAAGATACCGACTGACAACCATCAGTAATATAGACTCAGAATACTAATGCTCTATCGCTGGTGATTCGATAAGCTATGGCAAAGCACTATGTTGGATTGTGCTTGGATTCCTGCAAGGCATGTTACCTTAAATTATTTACACTTTTTATGAGAGTCACTAGGCCCTACTCCCAAACACGACTTATTGCGTTTGAGGCCCTCCAGAACACCATAGCCTCGTTTCCATTCCTGGCCCTCCCCGAAATTATATTCTCTCTCGTTTAGGTTAGTGCCATCGTCTTTCCAATCCATTCTCCAGATATGCCCGCACCTCCCGTCTTGCAATAGGAGTCGCTGGGCTTGCGGTTACGCGAGTGGAGGTGAAGTTCTCCTGCGGGAAGCACAAAGAGCATTTACTGAAACGGCGATGGGAATAGAAGGGCACGATTTTCAATCAAATACGCAGGTAGCTGGAAGGAAAAATCAAAAAATACAAAATTTTTTTACTGCTTTTGCTGCAATGGCTTAGCTCAAAGTTCATCACTCAAAATAACGTTTTTTTCGACACAAACACGCAGGTTGGTCTAATTATAGAGACGTATGTGTTTTTTAGATTATTACTGTTATACGAGGTAATAGAAAATGGGATTTGACCTTGACATCTTTCAAGAATCCGGCGAGGGCCGGCTTGAGGCAGATTATATTGAGTGGCTCGTTGATGAACGGTCGATTGATGTTCAAACGCACTTTGGGAAGATGTGGGAATATTACGCAAACCCGATAGTTCCGGTGCCCATGACCGCGCGGGTGGGGCACGAATCAGGACGGTGCTACGTGCAGGCTCAGGAATATGGGCTCCCTGCAAGAATAACAGGGTTTGTGCATGCGCCTAATGCAGGCGTCTTTGGCCCCCCAGGGAGGCGGATTAAAGATGTGCAGCGAAAAGAAGTAGTAATCGAGAACGATATTGCTTGGCGAATAAATGCAGCGGTAGATTTCTTGTTCGGCAAGCCAATTAGTTTTGTTTCCAAATCGCCGGATAGCCATAAACGTGCAGAAATCGAATCCATATTAAAGGCAGTGTTTGCGGCCAACGGCGCTATTGGATTTTTCCAGGATATGGCGGTGCTCGGAAGTGTTTACGGTTTTGTCGATTGTTTCGTCAGGCCTGGCGATGAGATTATGGAACGCATTTCCTCTTCCTCCCAAACCTTCTCACTGAGTTCCCGCTTTGCGGGCGTACTCGAAGACGTGCTGCGATTGGCACAAACAATCGTACTGGAACTGATTGAGGCACCGAGAGCACTGCCTGTTCTGGAAGAAAACGACTACAAAAAGATCAGATATTACGTGCAGCACTTCCACCAGAAGAAAAACGCCTTAAGTAAGAAAAGTTCCTTTCTTGCAAGACTTTTGTCGCCGAGCAAACGAAGCAGTGATAGTCGGGAGGTTGTTGCGGTGACGGAGATTACCTCTACCGTCGCCTGGCAAAGATACGAAAACAAACAGCTCGTTGCAGAAGGCAAACTACCATGGGGTTTTCTGCCCGTGGTGCATATCCAGAACATCGCTCAGCCATACTACTACGAGGGACTAAGCGATGTCGAGCCGCTGATACCGCTGCAGGACGAGCTTAATACCAGGTTGAGCGATAGGGCCAGCAGGATTACGTTCCAGTCGTTTAAGATGTATTTGGGCAAGGGGATAGAGGGTTTCGAGGACAAGCCCGTATCGCCTGGCAGAATGTGGTACACTGATAATCCGGAGGCGGCTATCGAAGAATTCGGTGGAGATGCGGCGGCACCAAGCGAGGGTCTGCATATCGCTGAAATCAGAGAGGCACTGGACAAGGCAAGCGGAGTAACGCCGGTGGTGGCTGGGGTTTTGAAGAATAAGCTCGGCAACCTTACAAGTGCGGTGGCTCTAAGGTTGACACTTATGGGAATGCTCTCAAAGAACGAACGAAAGAGATTTACTTACAGCGAAGGGCTTAAAAAAATCTGCAAGATGGTGCTGCAGATACTCGACAGGGCCAATATCTACAAGACCTGTGGGGCGGATAGAGAGGTCGACATCGTTTTTCCCAGCCCGCTGCCGGAAAATGTGATGGAAAAACTAAAAGAGGCCCAAATCAAAAAAGAACTAGGCGTGCCGACTGAGCAGGTGCTCAGAGAATTAGGTTATGAAACCACGAGAGAAAAAAGTGCATAAGCTATAAGTAAATAAGCCATAAGTACAGTTGTTCTCTTATGCACTTGTTTTCTTACAAGAAGGAGGTTTTATGAGTCCGATTGAGACACAAGAATTTTTGTCAGAAGACATAACGGGAGCAAGTGACAATGACAACATGAAGCTTGTCCCGGTAGCTGAGTCAATCCGCTATCGAAAAAGAGCACAGAGTGCTGAGAAAAAGGTCGAAGCTTTGGCTGAGCAACTGGCGGAGGCAAAATCGCAAATAACAAAGATGGCTGAGCAGATGAACACCATCCAAACCGAACAAAAGCTGACTTGCAAATTGGCTGCTGCGAGGGCTATAGATCTTGAAACGGCTGTGTTGATTGCCAAAGCCGGGATAGAAGGCCAGAAGGAAGTGGATTTGGACGGTGTGATTGAGCAGTTAAAGAAGGAAAAGCAATATCTGTTCGCTGATAGCAATAGAGCTGTGACTACAAAGAAGACCGCAGGTGCAAAAGAGCGAATGCAAAACAATCAAACAGCTCTCGAAAGTGCAGCTAAGAAAGCGGCAACGACGGGTAATCGGACAGATTTGCAGGAGTATCTGAAACTGCGAAGAAATTTTCTTTGATGAAGTGACCAGCGAAATAACTGATTCTAATTAATAGGAGAGAGACAAATGGCTTTTACAGGAAAAGCGACTTATTCAGCGGGTACGACTTTGCCAGAACTGGCTGAGGATGTATCGGATTTGATCGGGATAATTTCACCTTATGAGACGCCTTTGTTGGACGCTTTAGGTGACCCGATGCGAGAGGCAACGAGCACGCATCATGAATGGCTTGAAGACGAGCTTTTGCCCAACAAAGATGCTATCAACGACAGTACCTATACCGACCCAAGCACCGATACCGATTTTGTAGTTGACAATGGCAACAGGTTCCGCGTGGGTGACCAGATTCAGGTAGAAGGGTCGGAGGAATTGATGCTCGTGACTGGTATCAATAGCAGTACGCTGACGGTAGTCCGCGGTTATGGGGGCACTACAGCAGAAAACCTGGCGGACAACCAAGTAATCAACATTCTCGGAAATGCAGCTCTTGAAGGAGCAGACAAGCCCGGTGCGAGATTTACCAATCGCAGCAGGTGCGGCAACTACACGCAGATATTTACCGCTACAGTGGAAGTAAGCGGCACGGATATGGCTGCCAGCCAGTTGGGGCTGGCTGACGAGATGGATTATCAAAAGCAAGAACGGCTCCGTGAGATGCTTCGCGATCTGGAAAACACGGTCGTCAACGGCGACCAGCCAACGAGCAATCCAGAAGGCAGTGGCTCGGTAAGAAGGTCAATGAAGGGTATTATTCAGCACCTCTCGACGAATGTTTTCCATACCGGCGATAGCGGCTTTCCGACAGGTACTGGCCTTGACGAGGACAAGATCAACTATGTTCTCAGAAAGATCTGGGAGAGCAGTAACGGTAATGTGGACCTGATTGTGGTCGGGGGTTTTCAGAAGCGAAAGATAAATGCTTTTTGCGGTGACAGCCGAACCTACGGAGCCAACGATATCACTTTCACCGATATGATTAGCATTTACGAAAGCGATTTCGGCGTTTGCAGGATTGCTACGACGCGCTGGATGCCGCAGGATGCAGCGCTTCTGTTAGATTCATCCCGCATTAGTGTGTTGCCGTTGGCGGGGCGAAGCTTTCATTTCAAGCCGCTGGCAAGCGGCGGTGACTATGAGTGCGGCGAGCTAATCGGCGAATATACCCTGGAACTCAAGAACGAAGCGGCACACGGACTCATTCGCGATCTAAGTACCAGCTAAAGAAGTGGGGGCTGTAGCAGATGCATCATCATGCGTCTGGGTGGGGCGCCCAAGAGAACAACAGCTCTTTGGGCACCTCACCAGCCCTGCTATGCAAGAAGGGAGCTTAAGAGAATGGTCAGTTTTTCAAACGATGCGGATATCTTGAAATACGAGCCGGTCTTGTTCGGAGAACTACATCTGCCGTGGCAAGTGTTGACAGCAGGGACAGGCGGAGAACTCAGCGGAACAACATTTACCGCTAGGAGTCTGTCCGAGTAATGCTTGCATGTGCTTTAAGTGATATTATAATGCCCTCAGGCATTGATAAAGGATTATGATTTTTGGAGGCTCAAGGATGAGTAAGTCATATCGACCTTG
>Ga0209636_10004635_pt1 | contig 14023 bp, 12 predicted proteins | sample DeeMarSWOR152_54_FD_187464 | JGI IMG/M metagenome (GOLD analysis project Ga0209636, IMG submission 187464) | Marine sediment microbial communities from White Oak River estuary, North Carolina - WOR-1-52-54 (SPAdes) (version 2) | ecosystem: Environmental > Aquatic > Marine > Intertidal zone >...
TAAAGATCTATTAATGTGGACGAGATTAAAGATCCCAGAACCAGATAACCTCTTTGAGCTGATCGAAGGGGACGAGATTAAAACCTATTTAGCAATGAAATTCCCAGAAGATATGGCATCGGCTATTGCTTAACTCTCATTTCTCGTTATAACAGTCACAAAAAAACTAGCGAGTATTCATTCTTCTAAACCACTTTTTATTCTGTTTATAGAGGTTCTTGAATTCTTTAAACAAATGATTGTACAGTAATCGGTACTCTGGATTTGGATGAAACTCTTTGTCAATATAAATAAAATCCTTAATTTTGGCTGGATCATTCAATTCTTCCAACGCCATTTTAGCTATGATGGCTGCTCCAATAGCTCCAGCCACTTGTGGCCATTTAACTCGTAAAATTCTTCTATTCATGACATCTGCATAGATTTGACACCAAACATCCGATTTTGCTCCCCCACCAACAATATGAAGGCACTCTACAGGTGAATACATTTTTTCTACAATTTCTAATGCCCATTTAGCATTAAAAGCCACTCCCTCAAAAATTGATCGAAGTAAATGTCGGCGATCATGATCTAATGATACATTAATCAAGCCCGCTCGTACATGGTCGTCATCCAAAGGACATCGTTCTCCAAAGAGCCATGGCATAAATAGCAAATGGGTTCCTCCTTTCCCTTTTGCGCCAGGTTCACATTGTGCAACTAATTCATCAAAAATCTCATAAACTTGTTTCTTCACTTTTTCTTGAAGCTCTTCTTTGAAGTAGAGAATGCTGTTTTTAACCCACTCCAAAGCTGCTCCAGCGATTTCTTGATGAGCAGTTATTAAATAGAACTGATCTGGGAAAGCACTACCTGTACACCCTGTATAATGGCTGATATCAACTTTTCGCTCAGAAACATGGCCTAGTACCCATCCACTGGTTCCAATTTGGCAGTGAAGCTCTCCTTCCAAGATAGCCCCTGATCCTATAGCTGCTGCTGGCATATCACCTATTCCACAAACGATTTGTGTTTTTTTTGATAGACCAAGAACACTAGCTGCTTCATCTGTCAAGTGACCAATAATATCTGTAGGTTTTCGAATTTCAGGGAGTCTATTCATATCTATATCATAAGTTTTGCAGAGAGATTTTGACCACTCATTACGAGGTTTCCCGTCCTTTTTTCGAGTATCAACCAACCAATACAAATAAGCTAAGTCTGTACTGGTTACCATCTTCCCTGTCAGACGAAAAATAATGTAGTCCTTAACGTCCAAATATTTGTAACATTTTTCATAAATTTCGGGATGTTTATCTCTTAACCATAAGATTTTGGGTATTTGATCTTTACCTGTCAGACCTGGGGCGCCTCCTGTTATACGTAGAAACTTCCAAATTCGAAGGGGACTGTATCCCAGTACTCGTGGCCAAGGATAGACTTTGTGTAAGTATTCTGCTCCTCGAGAATCTAACCAGATCATACAGTTCATTAAAGGAGAGCCATTCTCATCTACAGGTAATAATCCCTGTGTTTGAGAACAAAATGTCAATGCAGTAATTTCATCTGCTTGTGTGTGGGTTTTTTCGAGAACAGTTTTTGTTGTTGAAATTAAAGTTCTCCACCAATCATTTGGATCATGCTCAGCGTAACCTTGTTCTGGATAAAGTGTTGTGAACTCTTCTACTGCGGAGTCAATTAATTCCATTTCGTTAGAAACAAGAACAGCTTTCGTTGCTGTCGTTCCCAAATCATATGATAAGAATTTTTCATCACTCAAACCTATCAATCCTCTTTTAAGACGATTTTTGTTACATATAATCAATAGCTTCAATAAGGCTATTCTCAAATACTTCTAAGATGTGATCAGAATCCTCACGAGTAATTATTAGTGGTGGTTTAATCTTAAGGACATTCCTGAAGAGTTTTCCACTATCTGAGGATATGGGGGCAGAGTGACCAAAGATAACCCCCTGACTCATAGCTTCCTCGATTAGATCAGAGCAAAGAGCATTACCAGGTTCTTTGGTTTCAGGATCTTTGATAAGTTCAACACCAATAAATAGCCCTGGACACCTAATGTCCCCAATAACATCATATTTTTTTTGTAATTGCTTTAATTTGGATGTTAGATAATCTCCCTGTTCACGAGTGTTTTTTAAAAGATCAGCTTTTTCAATATAGTTGAGAAACACCAAACCAGAGGCAAACATGAGCGGATTGGCTCCGAATGTAGTATGTTCCTCTGCAGCATTAAATCCAATTAAATCATCCCTAGCTATGGTGACTCCCATGGGTAACCCACCACCAACTGCTTTTGTAAGACAAGTAATGTCAGGAATAATTCCATCATAGTAATCTGAGGAGAACCAATAACCAATACGAGTAAAAACTTGTGATTCATCAAAAATTAAGAATATATCATTCTTTTGAGTAAATGACTGAAGCTCCCGAAGATATCTTTTAGGAGCAGGAATATGACCACCTGGGGCTTGCAATGGTTCCATTAATATTCCACATCCTTTGTCAACTGATCCATACTCAATCATATATTTTGCGAGTTCAAAACACTCCAGATGACAGGTTTTCTCATTCTCTTGACCCATTGGACAACGATAACAGTAGGGAAAAGGAATCTTAGAAACTTTGTCCAAACCCCAAGATCGAAAACGCGTTACACCCGCGAATCGAGTGGAAAGGGTCATTGTAGCAAGGGAACTACCATGATAACCTCGAGTAAAGGTGTAGAAGTGTTCTGCATCAGGTTTATTAATCATAGCTAAACGTAAAGCAGCTTCAATAGCTGCTCCACCTCCCATAGCATTAACCGCGATCTTTTTTAGGTTTCCAGGAGTAATACTAGTTAATTTATGTATAAATTTAATACGCGGAATAGTTGGAAAACCATAACGTACATGAGTTAACCGTTTCAACTGTTCCCCTACAGCAAAAGCAACATCAGGATTGGCAAATCCAATGTTACATGTCCATGCTTGGGCCGTGCAATCCAAAAACTCTTTTCCTGTATAATCTTTTAAGTAAGCTCCATGACCTTCAAGAAATAATTGATCATAGAAGGGTACTAAGCTTTTTTTATGAACCTCATTTATTTCATCATCAGTTATGTCTGTGATCCAAGATAATATTTCATCATCTATAAAAAGTCGTTTTTGATGCTCCATTTTTACCATTCAGCCTTTAGGTTGGTTTATACTATGAAGAATTGTGATAGTTAAGAATTTTTCTAGATGCTTCTCCACTCCTCCATAAACATTATTTATGCTTATATGTCATATAAAAAGCAAGAAAAGTTGAAAAAAAATAGAAGTAGGATAATAGAGAAAGAAATGGGTTTAAATCATAAAAAAAATCAACTAGTGAAGTCGGGAATTTATCCACGGATTCGTTCTTTCATACTAAATGGGAGATCGCCGTATTCCTCTGTTAATAACTTCGTAAATCTAATTTTATATTTCTCTTTTGGTAATGGATTGTCTCGCTCAAAATACAAAGTAGCTAGACTCTTAACAGAGAATTTGGCAGGATTCTGCTCGTTTATATCCTTATTATTCACTTTCTCTCCGTCGAGATCAATCATAAAATCTTTAAATTTTTCTTTTTCTACTGATTCGCCTCTAATCTCTAGTTTTATAGGGGCGACAATAGTTGCATCACTAATGGAATTTTTCATTTGGAGTTGGAAACCATTCTCATTATTTTTCAATGATTTTTTTACAAAAAGCTGTCGTAGTAAATCCTCATTTACCATCGTTTAATACTCCTTTTATGAAATAAAGTATTGGAGGATATTTTGTAACTCCAATCATGAAATAAAAAAACTACCTATAAATCTATTGTTAATATGAATTAAAGGGAGAGATTGTATCATGAAAGTAATAGCCAAATATTTGGGAACATTTATGAGATCAATAATCAAAATTTATACTAAAAACAATGATTGTGATTTATGGATGGAATTAAAGAGATGAATAAGTTTAATTGGGTATTTACTTTCATTTTAATATTCTATTTAATTTCTGTTTATTCTACAACAAAAATTGCAGAACCATCAGACAATAATGGGGGAGGACCAGAATTAGATATTAGAATAAACTTGGTTTCTTCCTTTTTTCTTTTTGTATGAGCTAAAAATCGATCTCTTTGCCCTCAAAAACATACTCAAAGATTTTTTCAATATCCTCATAATCTACTGGTCGGGGATTTGAGAGATTACCTGAATCATTTAAGGCAAAATCAATTAAACTTTCACGATTTGTTTCGTACTGTTCCCTAGTAACTCCCATATCTTTTAATGAAAGAGGAAATTCTAATTTGATGAGGAATTTCCTATATGCGTTAATCAGCTTGACTGACAATTCCTCATCTGAAGCTCCTTCCAAACCAGCTAAACGTGCTAAATCAGCGATTCGCTGTGGTTCAGTATCTTTATTGTACATCAAAGAATACCAACACATTGGTCCAATACAATCTGAATGAGGAATTTTAAACACGGAACCTGCACTATGTGCTAAACTATGAGATAATATAATTTGCGAGTTACTAAAACCCCATCCTGCTATGGTAGCGGCAATTTGAAGTTTTTCTCGTAGTTCTAGATCTATTTCACTATTTTTGGCTTGTTCAAATGCAATTGGGAGGTTTTCCCAGCAAAGTTTGAATGCATGTCTTACTAAGGCATCCGAAATATCATTTCTATAAGTAGTTAAATAGCCATCGATAGCATGACAGAGAGCATCAAGCCCTGTTCCAGCTATAAGATGTGCAGGTAACGTTTTTATCAGAATTGGATCCAGAATGATCAGATCTGCAACAAGTTCCCGATTACCCATTGAAGCTTTACGGTCTACTGTTTTTGATTCATCTGTAAGAACTGCTGCCCAAGTGGCTTCGCTACCTGTACCACTTGTGGTTGGAATATTAATTAAGATACAATTCGTTTTTTTACGAATATCCAGCTTTTCAGCAAAATGAAGTCCTTCAATTGCATCGAGACCATCTTCGGGTGAAGCCCACATTGGCCACATCCCTTTTGCGGCATCCATTACACTACCTCCACCCAAAGCAATGATAACATCGGGTTGAATCTCGGCTAAGATCTTTGCTCCCTTCTGGACGACTTGTAAGGTTGGCTCACCTGGGATTTCGTCAAAAACGGTGATTTTAGTATTAGATTTTTTCAATTGTTCTTCTACTTTTATGAGATGCAGCTTTTTCATTGTAGGATCAGTTACAATGAATGCATTATTGAATGATTCCTCAGCAAGATATTCTAAAGCATCTTCACCGAATATTACTTTCCTTGGACTAGTAAAATCCCACATGTTGGTAAACACCCAGATTTATCAAAATATTCAAGGATACTCAACATTCTCCATTTGTGTACATTTCACAAGTTCTTGTGAAGCTTTCACTGCACGCAACATTTTAGCCATAGCTTTCGGACTGCACTCGACTTTAAATTTACGTTGAAGAACACCTTTCAAAGGATCAAGTTCTCCTGCGAAAACTTTCAGCCAATTGCCATATTTGCCTGAAAAAACATATTCTACATTTTCGGGAGCTGGCTTATCGGGAGTAACATAATAAGCTTCTCTACATTTACCATGCCATAGATCAACGTACATTCTTCGTTCTTCAGTTAAGGTACCTGTACCATCTGGTATTGTAACAAATACAAAATCCCCTTCCCAGTTCTTAGCTGCCTTTGCATATGCTTCACTTTCATTAATACTTTTCATATATGCATCTAGCCATTCTGGTTCTCCAAAAATAATTTTCTTATCTGTACTCATGTTTTTATTTCTCCTAAAATACTAATTCAATCTTTAATGGGTTTTAATAATATCTTTAACAATTATTTGTAGATATTTATTAACATAAAGACATCATTTAAGAGTTACTCTAGGGGTTCATTAATTCCAATTTATCCAATAGCTAAATAAATTGAAGATCTAGGAAAACCTAAAACCATAATAAAATGAAATAAATATCATCCTTGGAGAATATTCAGAATGTACGGTTATATGGGTAAAATCTTACGAGTCAATCTATCAAATGGAACAATAACAGAGGAATTTCCAGATGAAGAAACTCTTAGGATGTTCTTAGGGGGAGCAGGACTAGCAACAAAGTATCTCTTCGATGAAGTTAAAGTAGGAATAGATCCCTTGGGTCCTGAAAATAAACTCATTTTCATGACTGGGCCAATGACTGGGACTTCAGCTCCTAGTACGGGACGATATTCAGTGGTTGCTAAATCTCCTCTTACTGGTTTTTGGGGACATGCAAACTCAGGTGGGTTTTGGGGGCGAGACCTCAAAAGAGCGGGGTTTGATGGGGTCATTTTTGAAGGAGTTTCTGAGAAACCAGTCTATCTTGTAACAGATGAAGGAACAGCCAAGCTTAAAGACGCCACTCATCTTTGGGGTAAGAACACCTCGGAAACAACAAGATTAATCAAAGAAGAACTTGGAGAGAAGTTCAATGTTTCTTGTATAGGAAATGGAGGAGAAAATTTAGTAAAGTTTGCAGCAATAATGAATGATGCCAATGAAGCAAATTGGGGTCGGGCTGCTGGAAGATGTGGATTAGGAGCAGTCATGGGATCAAAGAAATTGAAAGCTGTTGCCTCACGGGGTAACGCTAAAATTATTGTTTCAGATCCTACGACATATAAAGAAGAGGCAAAGAAACGTTTCGATTGGGTAAATCAGAGTTTATTAAAAATGACTCTCGAAGTATTTGGAACTGCTGCAATGCTTGATCTTGTAAATGAAAAAGGGGGTTTCCCTACTAGAAATTTTCAAATCGGGATGTTTAAAGAATCAGAGAAAATTAATGGTGAGGCGATCAATGATAATATACTCATTGAGAGAAAACCATGTTTCGCATGTCCCATCCATTGTGGAAGAATCTCTGAAATTAAAACAGGCCCGTACACCAGTAAGGGGGAAGGACCAGAGTACGAATCACTATGCTCCTTTGGTAGTATGTGTGACATCGATAATCTGGAAGCAATCACATATGCTCACTTTCTGTGCAACGAGTATGGTTTAGACACGATATCTGCAGGAGCGACAATTGCATTTGCAATGGAATGCGTTGAGAAGGGAATTTTAACTGATACTGATGGATTAGAGATTAACTTTGGTGATGCAGATGTCATGGTCGAACTTATCCGTAGAATTGCCAAAAGAAAGGGAAACATTGGAAATTTATTAGCTGAAGGAACAAAATTCATCTCAGAAAAACTGGGCCAAGGATCTGAAAGATTTGCGATGCATGTTAAAGGTCTCGAGTTACCAGCATATGATAGTAGATCAGCAAAGATTACAGGGGTAGGGTTTGCTACTGCAAATCGTGGAGGAGACCATATGACTTCTTTCATAGAAGGGCCTACCTTCTTGGCATTACCATTCACTCTTGTTGATGGTGAACTCAGTGATGATCTTGAAGCAACTCCAGAGGATACTAGAATTCTCAAAGATTATGAGGATGCCTTTGGTGTATTTGACTCCATTGGTGGCTGTAAGTTCATGGGAATGGTACTTACTGGAGAAGATTGGGCAACATTAATTGCCACTCTCTTCGGTTGGAAAGACTTCACTGAAAAGGATTTTCGAAAAACAGGTGAAAGAATTTTCAATCTTCAAAGAGCTTATAATATAAGAGAAGGATTAACCAGAGCTGACGACACACTTCCGAAACGATTACTAGAGGAACCAATGCCTGAGGGGCCAGCTAAAGGACATACAGTAGATCTAGAATCTCTTTTAAACGCTTATTATGAATACCGAGGATGGGAAAAGAATGGAATGCCAACTCCTGACAAACTTAAAGAGTTAGAGTTAGATTGGTTAATAGAAAAAATCTACTAGAACTAGTACGGTTTTATGGAGTTGGTGCCCACTTTTAACAAATTCTTTAAAGAAAAGCGGGTCATATTTTAGAGTAGTTCTAGCTCTATTCAAGATAAGATTGAAATAGGAACAATCTTGATTGTTAATTTAATATTTAACTATTAAATCGGTGTTTAAAATGAGTAAAAAAGGTGTAATTAGATGGGGTATTTTAGGGTGTGGTTCAATTGCACATGAATTCGCAGAAGGATTGAACCAAATTCCTAATGCGGAACTAGAAGCTGTTGCTTCAAAATCTGGAAAAGCAGAACCATTCGGAAGGAAATTTAATGTTACAAACTGTTACAATAACTACAAAGAATTAGTGAATGATTCCAATGTTGATATAATTTATGTAGCTACAACTCACAATTTCCATTATGAGAATACATTACTATGTCTAAATCATGGAAAACCTGTTTTAAGTGAAAAACCTTTTACTATAAATGCTTCCCAGGCGGAACAACTTATCAACACAGCGAGAAAGGAAAAAATTTTTTTAATGGAGGGAATGTGGACTAGATTCATACCATGTGTTGTAAGATTAAGAGAAATGATTCATCATGAAAGAATATTAGGGGAGATTCGTCATTTCAAAGGTGATTTTTGTGTTAAAATGCCATATGGAAATGAACATAGAGCTTTTAATCCAAAATTAGCTGGGGGGGCTTTGCTGGATTTAGGAGTTTATCCAATATCATTTTCGAGTATGATTTTCAAAGAATTACCACAAAAAATAATGAGTAGTGCAATTTTAGGCGAGACAGGGGTAGATATATTTTCCAGTTATTTTTTCGAGTATAAAAATGGTGCTACTTCGATGATGACATCCTCTACAAAATTGATAATGCCTCATGATGCTTTCATAGTTGGAACCGAAGGATATATGCACATTCCAGCCTTCACTCGGCCTAAGAAAATGTTTCTAAACTTGAATAAACAAAGCAAAAAAACCTTAGAGATTCCTTATGAATCTACAGGTTTTCAATTCGAAGCAATTGAGGCTGGAAATTGTTTGAAAACAGAACGGACTGAAAGCGAAATAATACCTTTGGATGAAACTTTAGAGATTATGAAAACTATGGACACTATAAGGTCCCAATGGGAGTTTAAATATCCAGAAGAAAAATAACTTCGATACAATCTTTTTCAATGAAATGAGTTCTTGATAGGTCTAAAACATCTATATCATGACCTCATACAATTAAGGATTGGATATTTAAAGTTGAAGAAAAAAGGGACCATCGAGGTACAAATGCTCTTATAAAACCATAAAAAGCTCGCTGAAGGAACGGCCAATCCTTAAATAAGGCTACATTGTAATTCATTTTACTGTAAAAGTTATATGGGAGTTAATTATAAATGTTTAGGGATTATTGATTTCGTAACTCCTATCAATACGTTAGAACGGTTCTTTCTATGTATAGAACTGGTGACAGTCTTGACTGAACATATTACGTATGCTGATAAACCTTGGATGAAAAGCTACAAGGTTGGGCCTTATAAACTCCCAAAGACGATGAAACCTTACCCTAAAATTCCTGTGAGTAGATTTCTTGATGATACAGCAATAGAATTTCCTGATAATATTGCATGTACCTTCATTGCAGGAGAATACAGAACAGATATAACATATTCAGCGTTGAAGTTGCAGGTAGATAAATTGGCAACAGCTCTTGATGCCTTAGGTGTTAAAAAAGGGGATAGAGTTGCCACCATTCTTCCTTCTTGTCCACAGTTCATTATATCTGATTACGCAATCATGAAAATTGGAGCAATACACGTTCCTCTCAGTATTTTACATAAAGCTCCTGAAGTGTTGTACGAGCTGAAGGAATCTGGCACTGAAACCGTTATAAGCTCATTTAGAAGACTTGAAAGAATTGAGGCAATTAAAGATGAGATTAGGTTAAAAAATGTTATCTATACACCGGTACCTATATTCCCTGATTATTCAATCCCTGAAACGAAAGTATTACCTAATATAGCGAATCTACACCGATTAGAAGAGTTAATTGAAAAAAGCGATAATAATCCTCCAACAGTTGAAATCAATCCAACCGAAGATCTTGCCTTACTCCCATTCACAGGTGGAACGACGGGAATTCCAAAAGCTACTATGTTAACCCATTATAACATTACTACTAATGTGATCCAGTCAGTTCAGTGGATGATGCATCCTTTACGAGCAGGTATAAAGAGTAAGGCTGCTGCATTAATCTGTCTCCCGATCTTTCATCAAGCAGGCCATTTTTTAATGCATGCTGGGATTTCATGGGGATTACGTGGTTTTTTAATTGATGGACGTGATCTATTATTAATTACTGATATAATCAATGAATATCGTCCTTTCATTGTTGGTGGTGTTCCAACTCATTATATGTTATTACTTGACAATCCTAACCTAAAGAAGATGCCCATATTCTTTTTTTCTGGTGCTGCTGCCTTACCGCATGATGTTGCAGAAAAATGGGAAAAAAAAGTTGGTACCCCATTAAGCGAGGGGTATGGTATGACCGAAGCATGTGCGGTTACTCATATGAATCCATCGGGTCTTTCTAAAGTAACTGGTTTTATGTTGAAAGTAAAAAGATCAGTGGGAGTCCCTGTTGCTGATACAGAGGTAAGAATTATCAACCTAGAAACTGGGAAAGAAGTACCCTTTGGTGAACCAGGTGAATTGTGGATTCGTGGACCCCAAGTGATGAAGGGGTACTGGCCAATTGTTGGTAAGGGTTTACAAAATGGTGGGTGGCTAGCAACGGGTGATGTGGCAAAAATGGATGAAGATGGGTACTTCTACATTGTTGACCGCATTAAAGATATGATTAATGTTAGTGGAATGAAGGTCTACTCTCAAACTGTCGATGATGTATTGCATGGTCATCCTGCTGTTAGTCTTGCAGGTGTAATTGGAGTTCAGGACCCAGAACGTCCAGGTAGTGAAAGAGTCAAAGCTTTTATTGCGTTAAAGGAGGAATATAAAGAGAAGGTTACTGCTGATGATATACTTCAATATTGTAAAGAAAATCTTCCTTCTTATGCTGTTCCAAAATTTATTGAATTTAGAGATTCTTTACCACTAACCCCAGTTATGAAACTTGATAAGAAAATGCTAAGAGAAGAAGACCAATGACAAACGAACGAAGATTCATCAAAACAACAGTAAGATTATTTGCTACTTTCAAACAAATTACTAACCAACATGAGATAGAATTTAAAATGGAAGAAGGAGCAACAATACAACAACTTTTAAAGGTTTTATTCAATCAATATAACACATTACGAGAGCAAATTTTTGATGACAAAAATGAACTTAGACAATGGATTCATATCCTAAAAAATGGCAGAAATATCAAATTTTTAGGTGGGATTGAAACCATTTTAATTGATGGGGATGTAATAGCTTTGTTTCCCCCAGTAGCAGGTGGATAACTTTAGAGAAATCACCCTTTGACAAATTTCTACTTTTTTTTCTTTCCTATATAATAATTGAATATAATTAACAGAATAAGATATTCACCAAAGTGTAAAACTATTTCGACGATTCTATTCTGCATTGAATCTCAATGGCTATCTGGTTCTAGGGAAATGTGAACTCGTTCCTATCCCTGTAATACATTTCTTCAAGGTTGTAGATGCAAAAGCTCAGATTTACCAGCGAAAGAACCTAGAAAATACTCTATAATTTTTCATTGAAAGTATTAGAAAGATATTAAGATCAAATAAAAAAAGAGGAGGAGTTCCTTCAGAATCTTGTATCTGAAACTCCCCATGCCTCCATCGCTCGTACAAGCTCGGGGTATTCTTCTTCATGTTCTTCAACGTAATCTTCGAAGTCTTCACTTGCAGCAGCTAAATCCTTCATCCCAATATCTATAGCTTGACGGAAAGCTTTAGCTCCAGCAACAGGACCATCAGGATGAGCATGAATCCCTCCACCTGATCCAATCATTATATCTCTTCCAAGATCCTGCATAACTCTTAGAACCATACCAGGAGTAATTCCACCAGAAGGCATGGGTAGGGTCGGTTTTAAGTGATGCATCCGATAACGGTGAGCTTTGGCAATACCAAGATATTTTTCCTTTAAATAAGGAGCTTTTCCATAGGGCGCGGGATAAACACAAATGTCAGCTCCAGCTAGCCGAACAAGCTTACCCATTATTAGAAAAGATGAAACACCTGAATATGGCGACTCATAAAAAGCTCCAGCGAAGTCCATGTGAGCGAGGATTGGCAATTTGACTTCTTTATCCTCTACTAACATCCTCAATGCAGGAAGCCCAACGACTAAATAATTCAGCATTAATGCGTTTCCTCCAACATCTTGGACAGCTAACGCGTTTTCCTTCAATTTAGTAATTTTATCGGTGATATTCACAGTATAGAGAGTTTCCTCTCCCGTTTCTTCACGTACTTTGTCTACTGCTTCCATCATAAGAGGAACTCTGTCAACAATTTTGTTATAATCCATGTCTGCAATAAGTTCATCATCTTTAACAACATCACATCCACCCAAAGCAGCAGAATAAAATAGTTGAGCTCCAACCTCTGGAGTCCATCCACTACAGGGTTTTATCATATTGTTCAGTAAAGGTCTATCAGGCACCTTGAGAATCTTACGTATTCCTTCAATACCAAATTTCGGTCCTTTAAAATTCTTGATCCACTTTTTAGGAAATCGAAGATCCAATAATTTTAACTTCCCACCCATTGAAATATTCCCAATAGTAGCTGTTAGCATGAGACCAATCTGATCTGTTTGATTAATAGCAGGAAAAGCGATTTGATAGATATAATTACGTTCCTCAACGTTTTTAGGAACTTCAAACTCGTACGAGGGAACCTCATAGAGACCAATTACTTTAGCACCAAATTTTGATCGTAGTTCAGGAGTGTTCGCAGGAACAGGTACCCAGGTACCAGTTGACTGCTCACAGGCAGCTGCTCTCCCTATAAACCATGGATCCATCCTAGGTCCAAGTTGAACCATATAAGTACCAATAATGTATTCCTCAGGATTAATGCCCTCTTGAAGAGCTTCTTCAAGAGGATCATACTGAGCAAAGATATCTTGAGACATGTTTTCAACACCAAGATAACATGATTAGAATATGAAATTAAGGTTTTTCATTTAATAAAAGTACTAGTGGAAAGTTTTATCAAATGTTAATTTCGTATTATCTGGTTACTAGTACTTATCCTAATTAATTCTCATCAGGTGTAAAAAGTGTTCCGAAAGATTATGGGTGGAGTAGGATTATTTATCATTGTGTTTCTGGTAATGGGTTCAATCGGAGACTCAATCCTGCATAATGATCGTACCAATAACCTATCTCAGTTATCAGATTCAAATTATTCAGGTATTGAAAGTGAATCTGATGCATTTATTGAAAGGGAGTCCCCAACGGAAGTTTTTGTTAACAATAACTTCAGAGATATCCCATTTGAATACATGTATCCAGTAGATCCAAAAATTCGGCCACCACTAGCCAGTATTAAGTCAAGTGCTCCTACTAGCAAAAAAAGCGTTATTACAACAGGGATAATCAAAATTGCAGTCTTATTAGTCTGTTTCACTGATGTGAGCTTTGATAGTGCTCATAATCAAGCTTATTATTCAAACCTCATTTTCAATCATAGTAATCCGAAAAGTGTTGCTAGCTACTATTGGGAGAACTCATATGGTCAATTGAATATAACGGGAGAAATTATTGGAGGAATCTACCGGTCTTCGCACGCTAGGCGGTATTGGGGAGAAGATTCAGCATCAGGAAACGTTTTTCCCCAAGTTGATGACAAGAATGACTATATCTATAACTTAGTCGTTGAAGGAGTTCAATTGGCTGATCCAACAGTCAATTTCACGAGATTTGACGAAAACAGAGACAGTATCGTTGATTATCTACTAGTTGTTCACGCTGGAGATGCTCAGGAAGAAACTGGGATTTCCAATCATATTTGGTCTCATCGCTGGAGTATTCAAACAAAATGTGCTGTTGATAGTGTTGTTGTGAAAGATTATACCATGTGTGCAGAGACTTCTCCAATGGGTACTTTTGCTCATGAATTGGGGCACGCAATCGGGGATTTACCTGATTTATATGACACTGACTACT
>Ga0209636_10004636_pt1 | contig 14019 bp, 15 predicted proteins | sample DeeMarSWOR152_54_FD_187464 | JGI IMG/M metagenome (GOLD analysis project Ga0209636, IMG submission 187464) | Marine sediment microbial communities from White Oak River estuary, North Carolina - WOR-1-52-54 (SPAdes) (version 2) | ecosystem: Environmental > Aquatic > Marine > Intertidal zone >...
ATTGTGGATTTCCCACAAGCACTCGACAGGTAACAGCGATTGTGTTATCTTGGTTTTATCATGACTAGGGCGAGTGTAGCGACGAATAAGAACTCGAAGAACGGCTACGATCGCCCTAATCAGCTTGGTGTTGGATCTTCTGCTTACCGATAAACTAGCGGCATAACAGCGTAAGCAGAAAATCCAGCAAGAAGGCTGCAGGCTTTGCCTGTGGTCTTTTGTTTTTGCTTGCAGCAGGAAAGCGTGCCAAAGGAGTGAGAAGCCGAGGTAGGGAGGAGAAAGGTGGTCCAAGAGGTGAACAGGCTCAAAGCGCGCTGTCCGCTATGTGACGAAGTCTTTCTCCTAAGTGAGAAAGAGGTCTTGCTGTTCATGGTCATGCGCTGCCCCGGTTGCCATGCTCGACTGCAGGTGACCCAAGTAGTTCCCGTGACGCTGGCGGTGTTTTGTTCCCACGGCCTTGAGTGGATAGATGGCGAAGGCCGCGTTGTCTAAACAGGCTCCAATGAGAATACGAGCTGATCGGCCCACTGGATGTCATTACGATGGCCGCTCTTGTGAAAACAAGGAGAGAAAGCCTCTCGCTTGTCGGAAAGAAGGAAGCATGGACGTTCCAAAATGCATGAGTACGCAGCATCCTGATAACGCGAAGCTGCCCTTCTTTTCCGATCATTCCGTGATCCAAGGTGAAGCAGAGATTAAGGAGGCTTACTACGTATTTTCTCACTTGGGTTGCACCGAGCAGATGTGGGACTACGAGGGTAAGGAAGTCGATGCCTTCGTTGTCAAGAAACTGCTTTCCCGCTACGGGGAATTCTTTCGGCAGCATCTCCTTGGACGAGAACTTTTCCTTACCCTACGGGTACCCAACCCGCGTGTGGAGGAACTTGAAGGAAAAGTCTTGCTGGAAACCCTGGAGAGTATTCCCCGTTCTTATGATACCGCGCGGCTGTTCTACGGGGACGATGCGCCGCATCCAATTTTCGAGGCGATCCTCCCGATGACCACAAGCGCGCAGGAAGCAAACCGTGTGTATCACTATTACCGAGAGTTCGTAAGAGGAAAAGCGACTCAGCGCTGCTTCGATCTCTCCGTGTGGGAGTGGTTGGGGGACTTTCGCCCAGACAGGATCCACGTCATCCCGCTTGTTGAAGACAAAGAGCACATGCTGCGGGTGGATCAAATCGTTGAGGGATACCTGGTCGACAAGGAAGAGGCTCGGCAGAGAGTGTTTCTGGCGCGCAGTGATCCGGCGTTGAATTACGGCCAACTGAGTGCCGTGTTGTTGACAAAGATTGCGTTGCACCGGCTTGAAAAGCTGGAAGGACGAATTGGAGTGGAGATCCTCCCCATCCTAGGGGTAGGTTCGGCGCCGTTTCGCGGTAACTTCCGTCCAGACCGGGTGAAGGAGACGCTGGGGGAATACCCCTCAGTACAAACCTTCACGGTCCAATCTGCCTTCAAATACGATCACCGGCAAGAGGACGTGCAACAGGCAATCAAGCACATCAACAAAATACCCCGCGGGGAGGCTAGACTGGTTGATGAGAGGAAGTTTCTGGAGATCATTAAAAAGGTATCGGCACGATACGCGGAGTGTGTGCGGGTCCTTGCTCCCCTCGTTAACGACATTGCTTCCTACATCCCACAGCGCCGCGCTCGCAAGCTTCACGTCGGCCTGTTTGGCTACTCGCGGACTCTGAAAGGAGACGGGGGGATTGATCTGCCACGGGCAATCACGTTTTGTGGGACACTCTACTCTGTGGGACTTCCGCCGGAGATTTTGGGGTTAAGTGCTCTGAACGATAAGGATTTGGCATTTGTTCGCAAAAGCTACGTGCATATCGATCAGGACATGCACGACTGCTTGCGTTACCTGAGCAGGGAGAATCTGCGGCACTTGCCGTTCACCATCAAGAAGGACGTGCGCGCTGCTCTTAGATGGTTCTCCTATGAACCCGATGTGGCCCATGTGGAGACGATCGAGAGCATCCTGGTTGATCTGCGGCAAAAGAAGCCAAATTACGATATCACAGAGAAGATAGTACGTGCAGCGACAACCCGCCGTTTTCTCAGGTAGCTTTGATTGACAGAAGAACCCGAAGCCAACAGAACAAACGATCGTCCTCACTGGAACCTCCGCTATCACAACGCGTTAGCCAGGCCGCTGCCCTTCTCCTCAACTTCGGTGACTGTGGAAGCGACTTCACGGTGCATCGCGGACGGCTGCTCGAATTGATGTTGCAGTGTAGAAACCGTGCATGAGTTCTGGTGCTCGTGATCTTTTTCGACGAGCACGTGCTTACGGCTGCAGTTTTGAGATTTTCTCTTCGATCAATCGTTTTACTTCATCGGGCTCTGGAAATTCGTGAATCAGGACTTTCCCCCCGTTTAAGAAGAGCCACGCCCAATCCCAGGGCGAGATAGACCACCGTATAGCCTCGTTGTGGGTATCGATCCGGTGTAGAAAGGTGCGGATGCGTTCTTTGCCAGGAATCTCGCAGATGATTTGCTCAAGACGCGCGACGTTGTGGATGCTGTAAGGACAGCGGCTGCTCCAAGCAAATTCGACCGCCAGCAAGCCTTTCGAAGAGAGATCTTGTGGCTTGAACCTGGGAGGAGCCATTTTCGGCCTAGGCACCTTTTCCTTCAGTAGCAGCCACATCAACGCGATATAGTCGTATCTTTCCAGTTGTTGAAAGCCCAGCTCTTCCAGTAACCGGATCGGAAAATGGGTCGGATGGTCCCACCCTAACGTAGCGATCCCGGAGAATCGGTCTTTGGCCTCCTCGATCACAAGTTGGATGAGCCGCTTCTCCTGGGCGAGGTGTTCCTCTTCGTCAACTTTGTTCTTCAGGACCCAGTGGTAGCACATGAGCACAGCCGACCCTGAGGCCTCGATGGGAAAGGGAGCAGTCTGCGCGGGCATATACTCGATGAAGCCACGTGGCACACCGTCCTGATAGGACACAAATCCTTTCATCCCTAGCTTCAACATCTTTTCCCGCCAGGTGAGCGTCTGTTCGATCTCTCCTTTTATTTTTTGCCCTTTTATCTCCAACCCACCGGGACAACAAACGATATCGCCCAAGGTGCTCTGCGTTAGCTTTTGGTCTTTGACTGTCTTCACTTGTTCACACCTTCCCTACTGCTAAACAGGGACAGCTCTCTGGTCTTGCTCGACGAAACCATCTGGTGGGAAGCCAACAACGAGGGTGACGTAGGGTCGTGCGAGGTGTGGCTACGTTGGGCAAGAGCAAAACTCCTTACGGCATAGCAGTAGGTGCAACCAAATACGCACGTGTCGTATGCTCCAATGTCTTGGCTTTTTACACATCTGCATTCGGATCGCTGTCCCGGATCTTTTTGGGACGAGACTTGCACACCGAACGTATCTTGGAGATACTCATCGTCGATGCATTTTCCTGGGCGGAGTCCGAATCTGCCAAGAGCGGATTCCATAGAACAACTCGAAGCTTGCATCTCTTTTGTCTCTGCGATGTCAGCAATAGAGCGTAAGAGGATCCTGCTCTGCTCTTCTAACACGTCTCCTTTCAAGAGCTGTAGCCCGCTTTTCTCCAGCTTTCTCAAGCGCTGAGCCACGTGGCGATATAAAGTCAGGAGGCTTACCACCACCTTTGTCGTATACCCCTCGAGTTTTCCCGCAATTTTATGGAAGGCATCAATATGAAACTGGGTATCTGTCATGTTACTCAGGATGACGGGATCGTACCGCCAGATGACTCGATCAGGACCAAGGCGGCGGGAGAGCTCCCTAAACGCGGTAACAGCTGAGCCGAGGGGCGGGCTCTTTGGGTCGAGTGAACGCGGATTGTCGAGGATTGTGAAGTGAAAGAAGTAGTTGTAGTCTAGCGAATCGAGCTCACGAAGAAACGGGAACAGTGGCCTAGGATTTCGTGTCCAAAACACGATAGCGTCAACATCGTCTGGCCGAAGTGAGACACGGCTTATTTGATTTGCGTTGTAGGGATTTGACACTAAGCAGTATCCAGCAAGAATTCTGTTGATGAACCAGTCTGCGTAGAAGGCGGGGATATCCGTACGCCGGCTAGCACTGATGATACTCAGCAAAAACCTCCTGGATAGTCACTACTCACCCTTCACTGCAAAACAGTGTTGGAGCATTAGTTGTTCGCCCTTGTATGTCCGAGCGAGGTTCACCGAAGCCAGATCACTTGTGGGAGTGCTAGGCAGTGGGCCGGTGCCTTAATCCTCCGCCCAGGCAGGCATCGCTTGCATGAAGTGCTCTGCGCGTTTCTGTGCCTGTTCCTCAGTAATCCCCTGTTGCCAGCTCTTCAGCCAGCAGGCGATGCCTTGCTGAATCTCCTCCCGAGGCTTGAGGTTCCCCGCCTCATCGGCGCAGTGCTTGCAGTAGATGTCCGAGGGTCCCTTCGCTTCGGGAGAGTCTAGCGGCATCGAGCAAGAATGACAGTAGTTAGTCATTTGTGCCTCCTTTGATTGTTCTGGCCCGCCGCCTGCTGCCTACTCTAGTCAGTTTCCTCTCCGATCGCAACCCCGGCACACGTCAAAGTGAGTTAAGAGGAAAGGTTGCCATGAAATGTCTCTGAACTTGTGTCACAGGAGAGGCCAAGGAGGTTACGACTTGACAGGCGATACAGCATCTGCCTTATGCCCCAGCTAGAGAAGTGCGGTGCTGAAGTACCTTTCCGCCCTGTCAGGCAATACGGTAACCACTCTATTCTGCCCGTTATCCATGTGTAGAGCAGCACAAACGTTGGCGCCAGACGAGGTTCCCACTAGTAACCCTTCTTCTCGAGAAAGCCTGCGTGTGGTTTCAATTGCTTCGTCGTCAGCAACCGTGAATACCATATCTACAAGGTTCACATCCAGAACGTCAGGCACAAAGCCATCTCCGATTCCGTGAATTTGGTGGAGCCCGGGCTCTCTTCCCAGGAGGGCAGCGCTGTTTTTGGGTTCGACTGCGACGATTTTAACATCGGACTTTTTTTGTTTGAAAAATGTACCAATACCTTGAAGCGAGCCTCCGCTACCTACACCTGCGACAAAGATGTCTATCTCTCCGTTTAGAGCATCCCAAATTTCAGGGCCGGTCTGCCGAAAATGGACTTCCGGGTTAAGGGGATTCACAAATTGATTAGCAACAAAATACTTCTTAGGTTCTGCTTCGGTGATTTCTCGCATCCTCTTTATACTTCCCGCAAGGCTCTCCTGCGCAGCCGTGAAGATGATCTCTCCACCAAAAGCAGCGATGATCTTCTTGCGTTCCTCACTCACGTTTTCAGGCATCACACAGATTACCTGGTAGCCTTTCTGTATTCCTACCAGGGTCAAACCAATACCCGTGTTTCCAGAAGTCGCTTCGATGATGGTCATCCCGGGTTTGAGCGTTCCCTCTTCTTCCGCTCTTTCAATGATGTACTTGGCCACGCGGTCTTTGATGCTTCCTCCGGGATTCAAGTGCTCAGCTTTGGCAAACACCTTCCCGGAAGACATCGCCTTCAATCGAATCAACGGAGTGTTGCCTATTGCTTCGAGGACAGACTCGTTAAGCATTAGACCTCCTTGTAGCGATGCCGTTAAATCGTCGCCACTGATTATCCTCACTTCCTTTCCAACACGCCACCCACAGTGTAGAATACTTTGGAGGACTGCGGCCTTTGATAAAGCTGACGTTGCGTTTGCGACGGTCGGGGAGGTAGAGCTGGCCCTTGATGTCTATTTGCCGGAGACGACCGCGCTAGTGCCAGCTGTGGTTCTGATTCATGGCGGCTACTGGCAGACTGGTGACAAACAAAGCCACGCGAGGTTGGCAAGTCGAGTGATGCAGTGGGGATACGCCGCATTTGCCATCAACTACCGGTTGGCGCCTGATTTTGCGTTTCCCGCTGCCGTGGAGGATGTCCAATGTGCGGTCGCGTGGGTGCGGAAGCAAGCGTCCGAATACGGCATCGCCCAATCGTATCGCGCTTCTTGGTACGTCCGCCGCATCGTGAAGACGTTTCTCGGTTGTCCCTGTCAGGCGGCCGCAGGCTTATGTCAAAAAGCCTCATCCATGACCTATGTGACCGCAATGGCACCACCGACGCTCCTTGTACACGGCACAGAAGATGACGTGGTCGGCTGCGAGAACTCACAACGGCTCGCCACGGCGCTTGAGGAAGCCGGAGCTGACGTCACCTATCTTCCTATTCAGGAAGCGGAGCATGGGTTTGTCCTCCGGATCGGCACACCGGAGGCAGAGACCGCCCTGGTCGCGATTGAGGCGTTCCTGGCGGAGGTCTTTGAGGACGCACACTAAATAAAAGCGGGTAGGAGAGCCTATCGGTTACTTCGCCAATTGGCTGGCGAGGTATGTCTTTCAGAATTCCTATCATGGTTATCCTGTTTCTTTTCGCGAAGTGTTTAGACGTTGAACCGTCTAGATGGGATTGAAGTCCCTTTCAGATTGGTGGAAGTGGGGTACACTTCCGGCATGGAGAAGAGGGTTCTTATCCTCGACGGGTCGATTTATCCCGATATCTACCGGCCGGCCGATGAATGGCGGGCCTTGCTCGGCGGCGTGCCGGCCGATGCCGTGCGTCTTCCTTCGAGAGAATCGGTCCCTGATCTTGCGCCGTACACGCATATCATCGTCACCGGTTCCGAGGCGTCGATCAATCTACCTGAGCCCTGGTTTGACGTTGAGGCCGATGCCGTCCGTCGCGCGTTTGAGCTGAGCAAGTCAATGCTCGGTAGCTGCTTTGGGCACCAAATGCTCGCCCGCGCAATTTCCGGCCCGAAGTATACCGCGGTTTGCCCAACCCCCGAGGTAGGTTGGATCGAGGTTGAGGTGACTGAACGTGACGAACTGCTGGGCGGATTGAGAAATCCGCTCCACATGTTTGCCTCCCACTTCGACGAGGTGGCTTCTCCTCCTCCACCGTGGAAGGTGCTTGCCCGAAGTACCCGGTGCGCGGTCCAGGTCATGCGCTACGGCGACCGGCCAATCTGGGGGATCCAGTCCCACCCGGAGATCCCGCCGGAGAACGCCCGCCGACTCATGGAGGGGATACTGGCGCGTGCACCGCAGATGGCGCCCTTCATCGGCCCAGCTCTCTTGCAGCCTCCACGAGACGATGGAATTGCAGCAGAGATTGTCCGTCGCTTCCTCAATGCGAAGAGCTAAGCCGTTAATCGCCGTTCTGCGGGATGACTAGCAGGTCCTTTATTCGCAGTATGGGCTGCTTTACTCCCTCGCCTCTGCTTACCGCTTAAAAGCAGTCTGCGTGATTTGGATAACCGACACCGGTTGTCTGTTGTGGTAAAGTAGGAGACAGAGGAGGAGGCAAGGGTTGTGAACAAACGATCTGTTGTGGAGGGTATTGCCTTTGTCTGCCTGGTGCTTGCTGCTGTGGTGGGAGGCTTGGCAGCAACCTCATCAGGGACGTCCGCAGGACATTACCAGATAGGCGAAACCGTCGTGTTTCAGGTTGACGAACGCACCGTCTGGTGGTGGGGTTGCTGTTGTTGCGAGTGTACCTGTTGCGAGACGCAGGTGTCGGGATGGCACGTGACCGATGCTTGCGGGGTGTGGGTCTATTCCGTGGAGCATGACGTAGCAGTTCTTGCATCGAGTTGGCAAGGAAGCTGGTCACAGGTTGATTTCTTGGGTTCGCAGGTTTCTGCCGGGTACTACGAGATCGTTGTGGAGACCTCTGCGGGGACGCTCTCACGCTGCATCGAGATTACCGATTCCTGCCGTAGCCGGCGTTGGAGCCCTTGCACGTGTCAGACTCGCTGTGCTTGTCAAGAAGTACCAAGCATTACCGACGAATGCTGTCGAGCCACCCTGGCGCTTGTCGCTGAAAGGACGTCGTGTTGTCTTTCTCCCCTCTGGCAATGTAGCCCGAGCTGTCCGTAGGCGAACGCCAAACACCGGTCCACAGTTTTGTGCTCAGCTTCCCTTTTGCTAAATCACGCATAGCTGGAGAGGTGCCTAGATAAGATGAAGCCAGCTGTACGTCCGCGTATACTTTCCAGTGCAACTTCTGTTGTGTGTATTTCCTCATGAGGTGAGCGGTGATGGCACAGTCGGTGCGGGAACTTGCTCGTGCGGCCATGGCGGCCTATGAGAGGCTTGAGAGCTTTGAGGCAACCCAGAAGATCCGTGCTGGCCCTATCCACGCGGAAGCGCGGGTACGTTTCAGGAAACCTGACAAGATTACCGTTGAGTACCGGTCCTATCAGGATCCGTTAGTGGAGTTCGAAGAGCGGTTCACAGGTGGGGTAGAGTTTGTTGCCGATGAGCTTGTTGGAATGCAACTGATCTACGATGGACGGGGCACGTGGCTCTATGAGGCCAAGAATGACGTCGCCGTTTACAAGTCCGGAAGAGTGCTCTACTCGCCGCTACCCGGGGCGAAGGCCTTCGCGGAAATTGGCTTTTTGCGCGATCTCACGCGTGACTTCTTGCTGCGTGATGCCGGTGAGGAGACGATTGCGGGACACACCGCTCATCGTTTGGGGCTGAAGCCCAAGACGCAGCACCGCTCACTTCTTCTTAAGGAAGAGGTCTTTCCCCTTGAAAAGGCGACGTTGGCGCTTGATGCAGAGACGGGCTTCCCTTTAAGGATCACCTATACTCCGGCTGGTCCTTCTCCTCTTTCTCTCCTTGTTGGATCCTCGACCTCCATCACCATTGAATATTCAGATCTAATCCTGGACAAGGTCGATGAGGAAAGATTTACCTTTGCGCCGCCTGAAAGTGCTCGCGTGTTTCGGGAGGAGCAGGTGCCCAAGGACGCGCTGGAAGAGACGCTTCCGTTCAGCGTGCCATTGCAGGTGTTGGAAAAGGACGTAGGCTACGCGCTTTATGGCGATCGTGCGACGGTGACCCTCAACGATGAAAAGGATCGTGCCTACGCGCTATTGACCCTCGTGCCATCCGAGGAGGGCGACTTCGGTGAACGGACGCGGCACGTGGTCACACTGCGCGTAGGTAACTACCTATCTCGGAACATGAGTCGCCGCCGGGCCATGCTTTCCGACCAAGGAGAAGAGATTACAATAGATGAGGTATCTGCAAGATTTCTTGACCGTGGAGCTCTGGTCAAGGATCAACTTCCTACCGAGGCCGTGCGACAGATCAGCGAAGTTGGATGGGAGCAAGACGGGGTCTACTGGTTTCTCCTTGGAGAAGAACTGGAAAAGGACACCCTGATCGAGGTAGCAACAACTCTCGTGCAAGCGCAAAGCAAATAGGTTTCAACGACCCATCGCGTGTGGATGGGTGCAATTCCGATGAATCTTGGCTGCAGAGACCGGAACAACAACTTTTAAATGGGTAGGCCAAAGGGACCAAATCGAAGTAAGTCTGAGGAGCCGTTCCTGACAAGTTATTGCATGCCGGAGTCCGACCAGGCGCTTCTCGCCGAATGCGACGTCGAAACATTTCGCGCCAGTGGGCCGGGTGGACAGCACGTCAATCGACGTGAGACAGCGGTAAGGATTCGCCACCGGCCCACGGGAATCGTTGTGACCAACCAGGATGAGCGAAGCCAATTTAGGAATAAGCAAATCGCGTTGGAACGGTTGCGGAAAAAACTGGAGGAGCGTTCTAGGCCTTCTCGCATTCGCATTGCCACCTCCGTGCCTTGGAGGGTGCGCCGAAGTATCCGCGAGTTCAAAAGAAGACGTGCGCGGAAAAAGCATCTCCGCCGAAAGCCTGATCTTGGTGAGTGACACCATCGCATCGAGGGACCGCGGTTAGGCTCTACTTGCCCACGCGGCTACTTTCCATCGAGAGTGCTGTGGGTGGAGATTCACAAGTGGAGCGGGTTCATCGTCGGTATTGGGGCAATCTTGCATGTGGGGTTACACGCAAAATGGCTTTGGCGCATGACCAAACGTGGCCTACTGTTTTCAAGATAATAGGATCACTTATAAGCAAGAGCATCGAGTTAGCTAAGATTGGGCAAAGCAACGCCATACGAACGGCCCTTCCAAAGATACGTCATCCAGCAACTATGAGCCAGGGAAGGTGCAAAAGCTTCCTCCATGCGGTTGACCTATCATGATGCCTTCACGATGATTAATGCCCGTTATGGGCGATTGCGGAATTCGGAAGACGAATACCACTAGTCTTTCCACAGCCGTGTCGATGCGGCGCATCGTGAAGACCTGGTGGCCGCTTGCCGCAAGTTGGCTGTTGATGGGCCTTGAGGGGCCGGCGATCAGTGCCGTCATCGCGCGACTAGCGAATCCGGAGATCAACCTGGCAGCCTACGGGGGCGTTGTCTTTCCACTGACCTTGTTTATTGAAGCCCCGATTATCATGCTGCTTGCCGCCTCAACTGCCCTTGATTCCATCCGTGACAGGGTCGTTTATGGGTGTATCAAGCCAATAGAGAAGTTGAATCAATTAGAACTCGCAAAAGAATTTTGCGTCAGCGTGCGCACGCTGCGCGAGGTTCTCACGATCCTCGCGTGGTAGAAGAAAACCGGCCGTGGCAGGCTGTCTCGTTTGAGGAACACAGCCTGCCGGTTTTCTCATACCCTGTTAAGCTGCCTTCGGTACGTCGTAGAGGATGTGGTCGAGCGGGTGGAAGTAGGGCCTGTGCCGCTTCTAGTCGAGGTAATGGGCATGAGGTCAGTCGAGCGGCTGTAGTGGGAACAGCGCATTGAAACGTGCCAACGCCGATCATCTGGCCGATCTCGGCGTGGGAGAACTTGAGCCCTTAAACCGATCGACCAACTCGATATTGCAGGTGTAGTAGATGAGGAGCGGGGCTTCCTTGAGAAGCAACTTGGCAACCTAACTTGGTGCACGTGAATCGATCATGATGAGGATCATATCTTCAATGATTCGACCTCTGCGCTGGCTTAGCTATGCCTACCTTGCTCATGCTCATCTTGTGTGAGACAACACCATCGCTTGACGGTTATGTGCACGGTGGCTATACTGATGCATTGTGCGCTGGTTCTTGCTTAAGGCCGTTCACGGAATTAGGGGGAGGCTGGCAATCAAACAACTTCAGGGGCTTGAGAAACTTAGTCGAAAGGTAACTCTTGCAGATCAGGTTTATGAGTCTCTTCGCCACGCTGTTATCCATGGCCAACTCAGTCCGGGCTCGAGGCTGAATCAAACAGAACTCGCCAGGAAACTAGATGTTAGTGAGCGAACGGTCCGCGAGGCACTCACCCAGCTGGTCTCTGAAGGCTTGGTAAGTCGCGAGCCCTACAAAGAATTTAGGGTAGTAGGACTCTCTGTTGCTGAGATCGAAGAGATTTTTCACATGAGAGCGCTGTTGGAAGGCTAGGCAATGGAATTGGCGGCTCGCGAAATTGCCCCAGGTGAGTTGGCTCAGATGCGCAAGTTACTGCCCAAGATGGAAGCGAGCATTTCCCTAGAATCCGTACTGACTCTACAAGGAACAAATAGGGAATTTCATTGGATCGTTATTAATGCCAGTAGAAAAAAGTATTTGGTCCAGATGCTTAAACGCTTGTGGGATTTGATGCTCCCTTATGCGTTTGCTGAGGAAGATACAGAAAGCTACGTTCGGCAGACCCAAAAGGATCAGATCTATCACCCACAGCTTATCGAAGCTCTGGAAGCCCGGGATGGTCAAAAGGCGCGTAAGATACTGGTCGCGCACATTCATGAGGCGATGGAGCAGCTCCGTTTGCGCGTGAAGCGGCTGGATGCTGAAAAAGACTAAAAGCAGCCTCTCTACTAGTCTTAGACCATTAATAGGCAAGGAGGTGATAAAACAGCTGCTGAATTTAGGCCTGAAGTAGCAACGCGAAAAGGATCTAGGTCAAAGGAGGTACGTGCATTATGAAGTCTGTCAAGTTAGTAGTGTTAGCAGCGGTTGTTTTGGGAGTGGCACTCATTGGCACAGGTGTAGTCGCCCGTAACGTCTTTACCATGAGTCACACGCAGGAATTCGGAACCATCGATCCTGCGCGGGGAACGGACTACACCGAATCCTATGCGATGCTGAATCTGTACGATGCGCTGGTGTTCCCGTCTTCAGCAGGAGAGATAGAACCCAAGCTGGCCGAGAGCTGGACGATCAGTTCCGACGGGCTGGCGTATACGTTCAACCTGAGACAGGGCGTGAAGTTCCACGATGGCACGGAACTGACCGCCGAGGACGTCAAATACTCGCTCGATCGGATGTTGGCCCTCAAAGACGGCTATTCGTTCCTGTGGGAGGGCCTCGTTGCCGAAGCAACCGTTGATGGCTCCTATACCGTCACCTTCAAACTGAACAAGGTCTATGCCCCGTTCCTCGCCACGCTTCCGTGGCTGTTCATCGTGAACAAGGACGCGATCGTCGCTCACGAGCAGGACGGCGATTGGGGCACGGGCTGGTTGGAGGTCGCCACCGATGAGGACGCCGGGTCCGGCCCCTACACACTCAAGGCGTGGGATCGCGGCCGCGAGATCGTGTTTGAGCGATTCCTCGACTACTGGGAAGGATGGCCGCAAGGGGACAAGCACATCGATGAGGCGCACAGCATCTTTTTGCAGGAGACTGCGACGTGCAAAACGATGTTGCGCCGAGGCGAGCTGACCATGGTCGAGCACTGGCGAACCTACGAGGACTACGTGGAAATGGACGCCATTCCCGGCGTTACAGCACTCAACTTCCTGTCTCCGGAAGAGCTGTGCTACAAGATCAACACTAAGAAGGTGCCGACCGATGACGTCCACATTCGAAGGGCGTTGGCCTGGGCCTTCGACTACGAGTCGATGATCAACCTGGTGGAACCGGGATCCGGGGCCGCAAGAGGTCCGATCCCTCCCGGAATCCCTGGTCACAACCCCAGGGTGTTCCAATACTACCAGGATTTGGACAAGGCCAGAGAGGAACTGAAGCTCAGTAAGTACTACCCGGACATTCCGACCCTTGTCGTCGTGACACCACAAGGGCTTGAGGCCCGCCGCAGGGTCGCGGTCCAGTTCAAGGAGACGATGGCAACGCTTGGCGTGAACGTCGAGATCCAAGTGGAGCCGTGGGGACGGATGACCGACTTAGCAACCACAGCGGAGACCACCCCGAACATCATGATCATCTCGGTCTCCTCGAACTACCCCGATCCCGATACCTACTTCTCCTTCATGTACTTGTCCGAGGCGGCTGGTACCTGGGCCTCGTGTGAGTGGCTGCTCGATCCGGAGGTAGACCGACTGATCGAGATGGAGCGGACGACGCTCGACCCAAAAGAGCGGGCTCACATCATGAACGTCCTTCAGCACATGATCGTGGAGCGCTGCCCCGACATCTTCGTCAACGTTCTGGCGTTGCGCGTTGCCGTCCAAGAGAATCTGAAGGGGTTCACCTACAGACCGGTGATGAGTTTCTACTACTACTTCCGCGACTGGTGGTTCGAGTAGTAGACGGCTCACAAGATCGAGACAAAGAGGGAGGGGAGACTGGCTCCCCTCCCTCCTATGTACTACAATAGAGACTGATCATGCGGTTTTCTTATTTTCTGCTTCGTCGGCTGCTTTACACTATCTTGGTGCTGTTCGGGCTGTCGATTCTGATCTTCCTCATCGCTCGGACGCTTCCCGGTGATCCGGCGCGGTTGGCGCTGGGACCGTTCGCTTCCAAAGAACAGATCGAGAACCTTCGCCGCACGATGGGGATGGATCAGCCGTTGCCGCTCCAGTACTGGACCTACATCACCGGGATATTCCGGGGCGATTTCGGTCTCTCGTTTCAAACCCGCCGCAACGTCGCGTTGGACATCGCCCACTATCTTCCGGCCACAGTGGAACTGGTGCTGATGGCGATTGTGTGGGTGCTGATCCTGGGGGTCCCTCTGGGAGTGTTCGCGGCGCGCTACAAAGATCGATGGCCGGACAATCTGGTGCGGGTGATCGCGTTTGTTGGTGTGGCCGTCCCACCGTTTGTCGTCGGTCTGATCTTGCAGCTCATCTTCTCCTACCTCTTAGGTGTCATACCGACCACGGGGCGGTTGGGACTGATGACCTCGCCTCCCCCACATTACACGGGACTCATGATC
>Ga0209636_10004637_pt1 | contig 14018 bp, 8 predicted proteins | sample DeeMarSWOR152_54_FD_187464 | JGI IMG/M metagenome (GOLD analysis project Ga0209636, IMG submission 187464) | Marine sediment microbial communities from White Oak River estuary, North Carolina - WOR-1-52-54 (SPAdes) (version 2) | ecosystem: Environmental > Aquatic > Marine > Intertidal zone >...
TATGCAAAGTTATCATCCACCGCTCCTCTGGCAGCTACAAGGATCTGGTATAAATCGGGTGCCAAGAAACCGCTTAAGAGGGCATAGTTTAAAACAAATCTATTAAAGATCCTAAGCTGGCTAACAGTCAGCTCTTCCTTATTCTTCTTCAGATGATTCCTGCTTGCCCTGTCTATCAACTGATCAATGGCCTCCAGTCTATCTGGTTCAGCCACGGTAGAATCGCCCCTGAATCTTTCATAGAGAGCAGCAAAAAGGGGGATCTCTGTCATAATTTCCCTGGACGATTCCCTGTGTAAATGGGCAAGCATAACGCCACCTCTACTCTTCCTGCCTATGACCTGTACCTGGGGCTTATCAAGATAGCGCAAGAGACCTGGAAGATGGGCCAGGCCACCTACGAAAAGGACCCTCTTTCCCTCTTTATTGAGCTGCTGCAGATGGTAGGCCATGGTCCTCTCCCTCAGTTGATCCTGAGGGGAATAGAGACCTTCTGGGTAAGTCTCAAGATAGCTGTGACAATAGCGCCAGTACCCCACCCTCTTAATGGAGTAGGTATCTGGCATAGGTGTCCGGTCGATGGGGTATCCCTCTGTATCCCTGTCTATGAAATGGATGGGAAGGTTTTCCGATAGTGCCAATCGAGCTGCCTCTACCTGTCCGTCCGTTGGCTCCAGGGGCAGGTAGATAAAGGTATGATCATCTTCCTCATAGTAGACAACGGAAAGGTGCGGTAGCCTTTTTATACCCTCTACTGCCTTCTGGCCAATAGTTGGAGGGTATTCAATCGCCACAATGTCTGGCTCAAAAGAAGCAAACTGACGTCTTACTTCAAGGGCAAACTCAACCCTGTTATGGACGATAGGAACAAGCCTGACATTTCCCCATTCAAAATGGTCTTTTGTCTCCATAGGTTTCTATGATAGTAGCAAAGTATCCAGCGGCGGCATCATCCAGGATCATAGAGGCAGCTTCTTTAAGCGCTAGCAGAATCCGTTCTTTTGCCGCCCCCTCACCTTCCTTCGAGATAGCAATACGCAGCCTTTTCAACGCATACCTGGCAATATTAATCCCATCTCTGACCGTATATCTTTCCTGCGCTTCATGGGCAACCTGAAGAAAATTAACTACATAGTTCAGGATCTCCTCATCGGCATAGGGAAGGTTGGCAGACAGGATCAATCTCTCTTCTTCCCTGTCGGGAAAATCAATGAGAATCTGAGGCTGCAGCCTTGAATGTATATATTCCGGAAGATCAAAGGTGCTGGCATCATCGTTCATAGTGGTACAGAGCCGAAAATCAGGGTGGGCCTGAATCTTTATACCGGCCACAATTGATTCCACATAGCGCCGGTTGTCCATCAAGGGTGCTAAGGATGCCCAACTCTTCTCACTCATCCTGTTTCCCTCATCAATAACCGCTACTCCCCCCTTGATCATGCCAGTAACAATTGAGCTAGCCATATATTTTATCTTTCCCTGGTCGCTAATAACTGGGGTCACAATGAGATCCTCAGGCCTCGTATCTATTGTGGCCTGAAAGAGATAGACAGGCCGATTGAGCCGTTTGCCAGCATAATAGGCCAGGGTAGTTTTTCCCACTCCAGGCTTTCCTATCAGGCGTGGATTGAGGGGGAAATCACCAGCACCCATTACCAACCATGCTGCCATGATCTGGGTTACCAGCTCTTCCTGGCCGACCCAATCCATTGGTAACTCATCTTGCTGACTGAGATATAAGGTTACGCCCTCTATAGTTACGGTCTCCATGATTAACCAATCCCTCCACTTTAATCCTTGAGGCTTCGGTGACGAAAACATTTCCTTGATGGCCTTGCTTTTCCGGTGCCACTTTTTAGGAAATTAGGTCTTCCCTGGCCACAAGACAAAGCTCTTTTGCTTTTCCGCAACCTCTCAAACCTTTTTATTTCACCATATTTTCCATATCTTCCGCCCATAATAATTATTATGAGATCTCCTGTACCGAATGTCAACTGTCTGTGACCGTTTACCTAGAATTGTGACTGGCCCCGGTAAATACGCTTGAGAGCACACTACTCTACCGGGCTGGGACTCCTTCCGAGGCGAACAGTCACAACCATCCATACATGAAAGGGTTTAACGCCAAGTGCTTCGACGCGCAGATACAGTGACGTATTTTAACGAGCTAGCTCGGAGCAGCTGCTCGCTCCATTCGGCCCGAGCTCATGGCCGAGGGCAGCACTAAGTCCTGCGGAAATAAGTTCATGATCGAACCTAGGAATCGAAGGACCAAGTTTACCCGATACCTGCCATCATGTATTCTATGCAAGGATTTTTTTTGAAAAATATCACGAAAAATAAAAAAAAATAAAACAAAAAAAGTCACCCAGAAAGACTATTGTCTCGCCTTCCGTCAAGAAAATATGGATTCTTGTTTCAGCTCAGCTTCTCCCAGTGTGATTATTCAAAGATAAGCAAAATTCTTGCCCACCTTGTAGGCGATCGATCCTTACCTTTCTAAAAGGAAAAAATGTAATGGAAAAAAACAAAAGACTCTAAAAAAGAGCGTTTTTTGGAGAAAATCAAACTTTGGCAATGTGGATAAAATTGCCCCCTCTGTCAAATAAAAACAAAAGTGGCTGAATTCAATGATACTTTTTTATGATATTCATTTTCCATGCCCAGTAAGGATTTCAAATGACCGTACGGTAATGTTCCCATTAAATCAATATATTACTTATGTTGAAAATCTGAAGGGGGGGCTAAGATATTTTTCCGTATAATCGTGTTTGACAGCCATATCTCTTTTTCTTAAATAAGACAGAAACACCTAAAATATAAACGCCTGCCAAGATAGAGGGTACCATATGGAAGCGGTCTGGAATCAAGTCAAGGAACTCCTCAAAGAGGCAATGGATGAAAAGACCTACTCACTATGGGTAAAGCCATTACAATTTCTCGATTCAGGCGAAAATACGATTTGCCTTGGTTGTCCTAACAAATTCTCTCGAAACTGGGTGCAGGAAAACTATTCTTCCCTCCTTCTTGGGCAGTTTTCTAAAGCGGGTCTTAATGACCACAAATTAATTCTCAAGGTCTTACCCCGGAGAGAATTACCCAAGCTCTTGCCTACCGGAGGAAATGGCAATGGAAAACAGTTGATCCTTCCAAATATGCCAAAGAAAATCAGGGCGGGTGGTGGATATCTGAATGCGCGGTTTACCTTTGATAAATTTGTAGTCGGGGAGTGCAATGAATTTGCATACCTAGTTTCTAAGGCAATAGCCGATGACTCCCATTACCCTTCCAGGTCCCTCTTTTTGCTGGCAAAAACCGGTCTGGGGAAAAGCCATTTAATCCAGGCTATCGGTAACTCAATTCTCCAGAAGAAACCTACGGCAAAAGTCCTTTATGTCACCACGGAAGATTTTACCAACGAGATGGTATTTGCATTGAAGAATAATCTAATCGACCGGTTTAAGAATAAATACCGCAAGCTGTGTGATATACTTCTTTTGGAAGAACTACATTTCCTCGGTGGTAAAGAAAAAACCCAGATCGAACTCAGCTACACACTCGATTCTCTGTTCAATGACGAAAAAAAGGTTATATTTACCAGCCCCCTCACCCTAGAAGAAATTCCGGGCATGAAAAAGATGCTTATCTCGAGGCTTGCTTCTGGTGTCGTGACAAGCATTGAGAAACCCGGGCTTCATACCCGACTCGAGATATTAAAACAAAAGGCTCGTGAGAGACAAGTTTCCTTACCAGAAGATGTAGCCTGGTTCCTGGCCGAAAATATAACCCAGGATGTACGACAACTTGAAGGGATTCTTGCCTCCCTTGAGGCCATCTCCTTTTACCTAAAAAAGGAAATAAACATGAATCTGGCAAGGGAGACAGTTAGACAATTAATACCTGCCAGACACCTTGCAACAGTTGAGGATATCCAGAAAATAGTCTGCAAATACTTTAAGGTTGATATGGAGGCGCTCAAGTCAAGAAGTAGAAAAAAGGCTATTTCCTATCCAAGATGCATAGCCATTTATCTATGCCGTAGATACACAGATAAATCTCTGGAATTCATCGGTCGTTCCTTCAGACGAAACCACTCAACAATATTGTATGATTGCGAGAAAACTGCGAAGAATATAAAAATTGACGAGAGTATTAGAAGGGAGGTAGAATTCCTTTGCAGACAGATTGAAAATAGGATTGCATGATAAAAAAACTTGCCCCTTTATTTCTCTTGTTTCTCCTTTCTCTTTTCACCTTATATCTAATCTTTCTCTCAGTCATATCCATTTCCATCGGCTTTGCCAATACAGACACACCTGGCTCTTGGATGCCTATAGCGTGTGGGATGTTGATACTGTGTTTGACTATACTCCTGATAAGATTAATCATCTACATCTATAAACAAATGAAAGCTGGAGATAGATATCCAGAAATATGAAATTGCTGAACTGCTACCGAGGCTCCACCTTCCCGGCCCAAACCGACGAGGCATGAAGGCAGTAAAGAAATCCGAAACAAATCTCCGATGACGAATATCCTAATGCTCCAGTCCAATATGGGTCTAGAAAATTCATGGTGAGCATAATTCAGTTATCGATTAAGGACTGCAAAAAGTAATCTTAGTTCACTTGAGGCACTTCAAGCAGGCTACGTTCCACTACAAGAAAGTAAGTCACAATCTTAATATCTCTTACCCTGCCACGAGTCTCTATCAGCAAGAATCTTTTTGATGAGTGAAAGGGTCTCATTTTTTCTGAGCGACCAATCGGGGGCCACCAATTCAGCTGGATGGGGATCTCCTGTAAGGCGCTGAATGACCATATCAGGGGGAAGTAGTTCCAGAAAATCACAGACAAGATTTGCATATTCCTCCTGCTCAAGACATCTATAGGCACCTTCCCGGTATAGTTTCTCCATCCCCGTACCTTTGATAACATAGAGCAGATGGATCTTGATTCCATCAATCCCCATTGCCGCCACGGCCTTTGCTGTAGCAAGTATATCACCTCTGTCTTCAAAGGGAAGACCGAGTATCACATGGGTGCATATCTTAATCCCCCTTCTCTTGGTTGCCTCTACGGCCCTCTTAAAGCAGCTTACATCATGGCCCCTGTTTATAACGGCAAGTGTTCTGTCGTGAATAGACTGAATTCCATATTCGATCCAGACAAGGTAGTCCTTTGCATAACCCTCAAGGAGGGTGAGTATCGTTTCATCTACACAATCTGGCCTGGTGCCAATAGACAACCCAACGATATCATCTGTTGCAAGTGCCTCTTCATAGAGATCCTTTAGTCTCTCATGGGGCCCATAGGTATTCGAAAAAGACTGAAAGTACGCTAGAAACTTTTGGGCCTTATATCGCCTTTTAAGGAACTCTTTGCCTTTCAATATTTGTTCTGTAATGGACAGGCCTTTTTTCATAGCACCCGTGCCTGATCCCCTTGAATTACAATATATGCAGCCGCCAGTTGCAATGCTTCCATCTCTATTCGGACAGGTCAGTCCTGCATCTAACGATATCTTTTGTACCCTACAGCCAAAGATGCTTCTAAGATAGGAGTTGAGATCATAGTAACGACTTTTCATTTTCTATCCGAGGTAAATTCTTCAGTTTGTTATACAGCCTATCCCTGAAATTGTAAAATGTTAACCAGACATGAGATTTAGACGCTCTGTTCCCTACCCCAAAGCTTTCCCTGTTAGAATGCCGCCCTTGCCCCGCTACATATGTTCGCAAAAAGGCACATCAGATTGAAAGCACCTATTTGACGGGTTGAACACAAGGCATTGTACCCCGTGTGAAATCTAATAGGGTTTACGTTTATCTCCCTAGGAACTTCAGTTTCTTCAGAGCTGAAGCACGATGTTTTGATAAGGCTGGTAGGGAGTCTACCCGAAAGCTGACAATCTCAGACTCTCTCAAGCCGCATGATAGCGATTGCTCCCATTGAGTTGGATTGGGGACTAGAAACTGTATCGGAAAGTTTCCTGGGGGTGGTCCGGGCTATGATTAATAGCAGAATACAAAAGCGAAGCGATGGTCACAATGGTGAGCAAGAGCACGTCCCAGCGAGGAGCTTGGAAATAATAAGGAAATATCGTCTTTTGTCGCTTCCGAGAGCTTTAAAGCTTCTTCCAACTGCTTTGATGCCTGAGGGAGTCAGGGAAGAAAAGTAATGTCCTTTAGCACTAGCCTTGATCCTGGACCCACCGATACAAGAACTCGATAATATCTTCCAAGTACTTGTTTCCCGCTTCAGCCGTAGCGGAACGAGGATCTCCCAGGATACCATTCTCGTCCATGCTTTCAATCCCATTAAATACTCTGGACATGATCTCGGATAACTCCCCGACGAATCCCTCGATTGCGAGGTCCATCTTTACCTGTCCCGGTTTAAGCGCAAGCATAAGCGATGTTTCCCATTCACCGGCATGGGCCCCTGATTGGGGGGCACCCACATTAAAGGCCTTGGAACTCTTAAACGCGGCGTCTACCAGTGCCGCTAGATCCGTAAACGCCAGTACCCGTACGCCCTTGACAGGTTTGATTTTTGCCATCACCTCTGCCAGAGGTTTGAAGTTTCCTCCATGGGTGGGCAATAGTACGATTCGCCGGAATCCGTGGCGAGACAAGCTGGTGACCACATCCATTACGATCCGTTGGAAGGTGTCCTCATTAAGGGAAATGGTCCCTGCAAAGGCCAGATGGTGCTCCGAGCAGCCATAGCGCACCGTTGGTGCCAAAAATGCATCCAATCGCTCCGCCAATCCCCAGCCGAACACGTCTCCCAACACCGCGTCCGTCTCCAGGGGCATATGCCTGCCGTGCTGCTCGGTGGAGCCAAAGGGCACTATCACCGTAACTCTCCCATTTTGGATCTCTTCTTTAATCTCTGGCCACGTCAAATAATCCAAATGCAATGCAGTCATTTTACCCCTACCTAAAATTCGTTTACCTCGGGTTTTGAAAATAACTATCATGTCGTTTTATGGTGAATTGGTTTTAAAGGCAAGAGGAGTCAGGGATTTACCACGCTTTTGAGCCATCATTGTCATCGCCTCCCCGCCTGTCTCCGGGGGCTCGCGGTGCTCTTCCTCCGGCTTGATTTCTAGATGAAGGGCCCTGCCAGAGCAAGTGGTCACACAAAGACCACATCCAATGCATCGGTGCAGGTTGACTTCTGCTACCTCATCTTCATTAAGGGCAATGGCCCCCATCTGGCATCGCTCGATACAAGTCTCGCAGCTCGTACACGACTCGGGGTCCACGACGGCAAAATAATTGGATATTACCACTTCCGCTGGTCGGGATAGTTTATTCAGACCACGAAGTATTGCGCAGCATTCCCCGCAGCAATTACACATTCCCCCGGGGTTCTGGGAGTTAGAGGGTTGACTCACCAGACCGGCCTCCTCGGCCTCATCCAGGATCTTCGGCGCTTCCTCAACCGTGATTTGACGGGCCATACCCTGGTCAATATAATGCTGGCCCCATGACCCGAACAGAAAGCAGATCTCAACCGGTTTGTCGCAGCTTTTGTCGAGCAGTCCCTGTTGAACCCGGCAGATGCATTTGGCCAGGGCTATCAACTTCTGGCCCTTGACTATCTGACGAGAGTCTTCGTAAGGTGCTATTGGGTGAGACACCTCCACAGAGCGGTTGACGGGAATGGTGCGCATAAGCGGGTCTACCGTCGTGGTACTGCCAAGGAAGGCTTCCTCGAATTACTGCTCGTACAGCCCAGCCATCTCAGCGTCCATTACCCCCAATTGGAACTCGTAGATACCCAACATGAAGGGCATCGCCCCGTACTTGACTGTTTCGCCGCTTCGCCATCGAAAGACGCTGGCCTTTTCGCTCATCTGGTGCAGTATGGAAGATACAGCCTCGGGTTCGCGCCCGAGCCGTCAGGCTAGCTCTTCTGGCGTTTCGACCCCCAAGCTCAGGGAGAGGAACATTTTGGCTTCCTCTTCGGTGAAAAGCCTTTCCAGTATCTTGAACTCAACTCCCGACTCAGTTGCCGGGAAGCCACATGAGTATTGGTCTAGTTGTTCACGCAGCTTTTCATAGACTTCGCTTGGCATGTGACCCTCCTATAAAATTTTCTGCGATTATAATGCAAAGGTTCCAAGTGCCAGCCACAGAACGCCTTTCTTAGAGCAAGCTCCTTTCATGTATTGCATAATTCAAGAGTTTCCCCGAATTTCACACTACTGTCACTATCGTTTTCTGGAGCACATTTCTTTGAACGTGCCATAGTCGAAACTGATGATTAGAAAAATTTATAAGAGATTACAAATGCTAATCAAAACCTCAACAACTTTTTCTTTCTCTGCGTTTGACCCTATCCCTGTTACCTGTAAGATTTTAAGATCTCCAGGAGAAAAATTGACACATCACATGTCTAGAATTCTGGCTGATTGATTATGAATCATAACTCACCTTAGTGGATCTTGTAGTCAAAGAGTAAAATTGGTTCTTTTTTCACCCAAATAGAGTCCAAGCAAATAGGGCTTCTGGGAGAGAAAGGCCAAGGCCTGATTCCTTATCTCATCCTCGGCAAAAATCACACTAAAGCGCCAGGTCTGATAGTCGAAGGAAAGGCTTCGACTGAAGTAAAGAGGCTTGAGCACATTGATGATTTCTCTCCTTGACGGCTCCGTGGCTCCATTAAACAAGTAAAGAAGAGTATAGACGATCTGAGACCAGAGCATAGTATCAATATTATGATGGTCCATCAAGAACATGGTATGGATCCTCCTGTAAGCATAGGGGCTCAGGTATCGTTTTACAAGGTCGTGATATTTCGCATACTCCTCGCGGCAATCCTTTTTCAGCTTCAGCATGTCGATGTCCAACCATTGAGGCTCCCCCAGCTTTTCTAGACCATATAACTCCACCTTATGGCTCTCGTTCTCCCATAGAGGCTTCAAACCCTTTTCTAAATAAGCCTCGAGCCATGTGGATCGATTCGCTAGGATGGTTGAAAAGAGGCTGTAAACAACCTCCTCGAACATCCTGCCAAGTTTCGGGGCGCTGGCGTTGTGAACCTTGGTCCCCAGTCCTGCTTGACAGATTTTAAAGTCGCCGAAGAGGGCATTGAGGGACATAAAGATATCTATCCCGTACTGACGCGTTGTGTCTGTCCACGACTGCTCCAGCCAATAGAAACACAGTCTCGAAGAAAAGGCGAACTCTCCCCCTATGGGCTGACGAATGTCGAGGGCGGTGAGGGCAAAGATAAGGGGATAGCAGATGTGGTTTGTAATAGTCCCGTCGAACTGGTGCCTCGAATAGAGAGGGGTCACGAAATCGTGACCATCTCGTATGGGATAGCCGAGGTACTGGATCCATTCAGGCTCGATGGAGCGTAGATCTGCATCCACGACTATGCCGATCTTTGATTCAACCTCCTTGCAGAATTGGAAGAGGTTCCAGAAATTGTTTCCCTTCCCCTTCACCCCCTCATCAGTGGAAATGTACTTCTTTTCGACAGGAGTGTCTGCAGAAAGGAATGCCCCTTTTGTGTCGTCAGGACTATGGTTGTCACAATTTACAATAATGCTCCTTGCCTCGGGGAAATAGCGATGAAGGCCTTCCCCCACTACCTGAGTAACATGCCCAATGGTCTTAGATTCGTTGTAAGAAGGAATACCAACAACCACATCGTACTTGTCTTCCATACCTTTCCCCCTTCTTTCCGATCGGCTCTTGGCCAATGGTAACTATTAGATTTCACTCATATCCCGGAACCGAAATCCCTGAGTATCTTTCTGGCAATATTCCCGTTCCCCACAAAACTCATACTATATTTCTGAAGCTGGTACTTGCATTAAGTAAACATTAACACAGATACCTATTCTTGTTTCATCAAAGAACCTCACGGGATGTCGAGGTAATCCCCTGTGCCAGAAAACTAAAGGCTACTCGCCATTGTCATTATCTATCGATCATACACGTCGACAATAGGTTACTGGTAGTGTTCTGAAATTTTGCTTTGTATTTCTGGAAGTTCACGACCGTGAGGAAATGAAATAAGGGACCCTCTGAATGGAAAGGCATCGGGGTCCAGTCTCCCATTTTATCCCCTACCGCTATGTATGTTCAGCATTCTACTTTGCTTTCTGTACATTCAGGAGATGAAGAGATTTTTTGTGGAAAAATTTGGATCGGTGGTCAGGTTAACGCCCAGACGCCTCAAACCCGCCTCATCACCCGGTGTGGGGATGTGGGTTATATGTACCTCACAGCCCTGGAGTTCTTTTAATTTCTCAATGGCCAATTGAGCAGCAGAATTTGTCGTTGCACTGATACCGAGGGCAATCAGAGTTTCCTCCAAGTCCAGGCTGACCGTTTTCTCATTCAGGATTTCCGTCTTAAGATTCTTGACAGAATCCGTTATATGGACAGGCAGCAGTTTTATTTTATCCGGGATTTCTGCCAAGTGCTTTATGGCATGCAAGATAAGGCTTGATGCTGCATGCATGAGGGGGGAGTTATTGCCAGTAACCACGGTGCCGTCCCCTAATTCTATGGCTGCCCCACAATAGATGCCTTCATTGCCTTTACCTGTCTCCTGTGCCTCTCTGGCCGCCTGGCGTGCCGGTTCAACAACACTCCTGTACTCTGGTTGGAGATTAAAATCCTTGATAAAAAGCTCCACCCTCTGGACGGTTTCCTTGTCCGCAAAACCCATCACATACTCACACTGGTATCGAAAATAGCGCCTGATAATCTCCTGCTTGGCTGCCTCACACGTGATATCGTCGTCAGTTATGGCAAAACCAGCTCGATTGACTCCCATATCTGTTGGAGATCTGTAAAATGATTCGCCACCAGTTATTTTTTCTAGTATTCTTTTGAGAACCGGGAATATTTCGACATCACGGTTGTAGTTTACCGCTGTCTGATTGTATGATTCTAGGTGAAAAGGATCGATGATGTTAAAGTCTTTGATATCAGCGGTTGCTGCCTCATACGCCACATTAACCGGATGTTTAAGCGGTAAATTCCAGATAGGAAAAGTCTCAAATTTGGCAAATCCGGACTTAATCCCTTTCCTGTAATCGTGGTACAATTGAGAGAGGGACGTGGCTAACTTCCCGCTGCCGGGGCCGGGACCTGTAACAATGACAAGGGGTTTTTCCGTTTCAATATACTCATTGGCTCCATATCCTTCATCGCTGACAATCAATTCTATGTCTGTGGGATACCCTTTGGTGAAACGATGCGTATAGACTTTAATATCTCTCCTTTCCAATTTATTCTTGAACAATGTTGCGGCTGGCTGGTTATCAAAACGGTTTATGATCACCCCCAGCACATCGATTCCCCACCCCCTTAGATCATCGATCAGTTTGAGGGCATCGGAATCATAGGTAATGCCGAAGTCTGCCCTTATTTTTTTCCTTTCGATATCACCAGCATAAATGCAAAGGAGGATATCTGCCTTGTCTCTCAACTTTTTTAAAAGCCTCATTTTTGCGTTCGGATCATACCCCGGCAAAACCCTCGAAGCATGATAATCATAGAGAAGCTTACCTCCAAATTCGAGATATAGTTTGCTGCCAAACCTCCTGACCCTTTCGAGGATTGCAGATGTCTGTTCTCTTATGTAGCGCTCATTGTCAAAAGCTGTTGTTCCTGCCATGTTTCCCTCATCCGTATATTATTTTCCCTGGTTCTCCTTCATGATCTTGATTACTCTTCATATCATTCGATTGAGCCCATATGCCATTAAGAAACCCGCCTCTCTTTATAAGAAACGGGATTTTAGCATTCAGATTATAGCAGCCTCAATCAGGAATTGTTTTGAGAAAACCGCGCCTTTGCGCACTATGAGTATAGGTTAGCAGGACATGGAGGTCAAGGGATATGTAACCAGAGTTTCCTGCCAAAGAAGGTAGGAAGCCTAGCAGAAACTTGAGGCAGGTCTCGGTACTTAGTAAGCTGGGGGCCAGGCGGGAGCGATTCAGGCACTTAATGCTTTTATCTTCTCCCCAAACGTAGTATTCTTAATCTGTCGTTGTGGATGACACAAATCAACTGCCATAAAGGGCTTACTGATTTTCCCGCCTTCGGCGGGAGAGAGATTGTGATATATTGAATTACTATCCAAAGAAATATGACATTATCGTTGTCGGGGCAGGTCATGCCGGCTGCGAAGCGGCCCTGGCCGCTGCCCGGATGGGATGCAGTGTCTTGATGATGACTATAGACCTCGATGGAATAGCAAAAATGCCCTGCAGCCCTTCTATCGGAGGGGTGGCCAAAGGACAGTTGGTTAAAGAGATCGACGCCCTGGGTGGTGAGATGGCCAAGGTGACAGATAAGACAGCAATACAGTACCGGACTTTGAATACCAAAAAGGGCCCGGCCGTTCAATCCTCTCGCACCCAGAATGACAAGATCAGGTATCATATGGCCATGAAGGAGGCACTGGAAAAGGAACCCAACCTGGATATTAAGCAGGCCATGGTTGAAAGACTGGCAGTGGAAAACAATCACCTTGTCGGGATAGAGGATCAAACAGGATTCGGGTATCAGGCCCCGGCAGTGATCTTAGCCACCGGGACCTTTTTGAGCGGTCTGGTCCATATCGGTTTTACGTCTATCAGGGCCGGCAGGGCAGGTGAGTTTGCATCTTACGGGCTGCCCGAAAACCTGAGAAGCTTAGGCTTCAAGCTCGGGAGGATGAAGACAGGCACCCCTGCACGATTAAAAAGATCCACCATAGACTTTACCAGGTTTGAGAAACAAGAGGGAGACGAAAACCCCAGGCCCTTTTCCCTTTTTACCAAAGAGATCAAGATGCCCCAGATTCCCTGCTACATAGGTTATACCAACAAGAAAAGCCATCAGATCGTAAGAGACAATCTGGAACGCTCAGCCCTGTACGGAGGAAAGATCACAGGGATTCCTGCACGGTACTGTCCCTCTATGGAAGACAAGATAGTACGGTTTTCAGAACGGGACAAACACCAGATCATACTCGAGCCTGAGGGGATCGATACAGAGGAGATTTACGCTAGCGGCCTGGGAAATAGCCTACCTATGGATGTACAGATCGCCTTTGTGAAATCTGTTGAAGGATTGGAAGAGGCTGAAATGATGAGGCCGGCTTATGCGATTGAATATGACTATGTAGACCCTCTGCAATTGTTTCCTACCCTTGAGACCAAATCTATCAAAGGGCTGTATATGGCTGGCCAGATCAACGGAACATCGGGATATGAGGAGGCAGCTGCTCAAGGTATATGGGCAGGGATTAATGCGGCATTAAAGATTCGAAAGAGACCACCTTTTCTCCTCGATCGATCAGAGGCATATATGGCTGTTATGGTTGATGATCTCGTTACCAGAGGGACAAACGAGCCCTACAGGATGTTCACCTCCAGGGCAGAATATAGACTCACTCTGAGAGAGGACAATGCGGAGCAGAGATTAATGGAAAAAGGTCACGAATTAGGTCTCATTGATGATGAAGCGGCAGAGGAGATGAAAGAGAGACAGAAGCATATCTCTGCCGAGTGTCACAGGATAAGAAACACCGTGATAACTCCCTCAAAGCAGGTCAATGATTATCTCGTGAAGATGGGTTCAGCCGCCGTAAAAAATGCAACCCCGTTAGATCAAATCCTTAAGAGGCCGGAGTTGAGTTATCAAGATATTTTTACCCTGGATGGGCACGATAAGAAGATAGATGAAAGGATTGCACGCCACGTTGAAATTGAGATAAAATATGAAGGATATATCCAGCGGCAACTAAGAGAGGTTGAGAAATTCAAGAGCCTGGAAAAGATAAAGATACCACAGCGGTTTGATTATACCAGGGTTCATGGCCTTTCCAATGAGCTGAGGGAAAAACTATCTACCATAAAACCTATCTCCTTAGGCCAGGCGTCAAGGATACCAGGCATCACACCTGCTGCAATCTCCATACTGATGATCTGCCTAAAGAAGAGCGGCTCACTGCCGTAACGCTATCGTGAACGCAAACCGGCCTGGACAAAGC
>Ga0209636_10004640_pt1 | contig 14014 bp, 14 predicted proteins | sample DeeMarSWOR152_54_FD_187464 | JGI IMG/M metagenome (GOLD analysis project Ga0209636, IMG submission 187464) | Marine sediment microbial communities from White Oak River estuary, North Carolina - WOR-1-52-54 (SPAdes) (version 2) | ecosystem: Environmental > Aquatic > Marine > Intertidal zone >...
GTCAAGTCAACTTGAGTCTTGGCGGAGACTTACGGAAAATATTGTAGAAAACGTTCAAGATCAGAACAAAGTTCAACTCAAGCTAGTGCTAGCTCAAATTATCCTATATCTAAATCGAGTTTTTCTCGGGGCATCAGAAATAGCGGATTCGGACGTTCGTGATTATCCATTAGTTGGTATTAGACATCAACCATTGTCTTATGAATTGGGAACGGAATTGGAATTTCGACTTCATCGCTTAGCTAGCTTTGGACTAGCTGATGGAGATAGAGCTATAGAATTATTAACCGCAGGGCTTCTTCCACCATCTCCACTAAAACTGAATCGACGACAGACCGAATTTCTCACAACCCAACAACTGAATCCTGAAATTGGTTCAGTAGCGCTAGCTAACATCTTAGGAATTAGTCCACGAATAATGAAACGCGAAAAGCAACAATTGTTTTCCCAATACGGAATCCGAAACGCATCAATATTGGACCCACAACGGTTTGGACTCATACAATATTGTATTCTTTTTCGAACCAAGTCTATCGAAGCCACTCAAGCTTTTGATACCTGGATTCGCACTAAAGCTTTGAGGGAAAATCAGCTTCCCTTTCTGTTAGGTTGCGGATGGGATGTTAATAATCAAGATGGTTGTCTCTTATTTTACTCCCCCAACCAGAGTTCATGGATCAGGACCATTCATCGTTTACTAGAAAATATTCGAGAACAGTTCTTCGTCACTTCTGATATCCATCAAATCAAAGGATACTATTCACACATCAGCTTTGATTATTATAATCATGTTTCACAGCAATGGCGAATCTTATCAGATGTACAAACTGAAGGACTTGCGCAGTTCATAGACCATCATGGAGAACAATTCCCACCTCTTCGAGGATTTGATTACAGCCAAGATTCAATCACATTTAACCCAGCAGACTGGCTTCTCGCCTTAACACTCAGTGAAGCTCTGCTAACAAAAAAAGAACGAACACACCTGCTGTCCAAATACGGTTTTCCACTAGCAGAAAAAACAGTCTGGAAACATGAACGGCAACTCAAGAAAATGAAAACCCTTTTCCCGTCTGTAGCCTTCAGTCGCCTTACCTTTGACGATATCATCTGTATCATTACTCAAAGTGATGAGGTTATTCTGCCAACTTTTCATCAACTCATCTCCCAATACACAATGAGTCGGTTATACCCTACGAATAAAGGAGCCATAATCTTCATCGGGATTTCTAGTGGCGGGGCCAGTCTAATGAAACAACTCACCCGGACACTCCTGAACTTCTCTGATATCCGAACTGTCTCGGTTCTACGATTCAAACGCGATATTCCCCAAGAACCTGCACTTTCAACCGTTACTCTATGGAATGCAACGGCACAACAATGGAAAGAACCGTCCAAGTAATAACACAAACTGGTTGTGAATCAGAACTAGGTTTCACAATCCACTCCAATGACAAATATTGCGTTAAAGGATTAAGCCAAAAAAACGGGTGACGCAGGGTGCGTCACCCTATAGCGGGAACGGGGCGTCCAGAACGAGGACATAAAGGAGGAGAGGGGGAGAGGGGAATGAAAGACACAGGGAAGGATACCCCGATTCCTGTCGCCGATGGTGTTCCTCGTTTTCACGTCGTTGTGAGTCCTATGGTGAAATATGGTGATTTGCGGTGAGGGGAGATAGGTTGCCTTCTCAACGGTAGGGGGTGTTGAGTTGTGCTCTATTCCACCTCGGGAACTCCCTATATTCCAGGGTGTTATTGGTGTACTGAATTTAAAATGCTTTCCTTTAGGTGCTGGAGTTTTTTCCGGAAAACAGATTAGAATCGGAAAAAAGTTATGCCCGCGAGACATGGAGTTTCTGGATACTCTAACCATATGGACGCGTTGTCTTTTAGAGTGAGCCTAGTGGCTATATATATGACAAATAAAACGCACACAAAAGTAAGTGTTTATAAACAAAAACAAAAGGATGGCATGCTGGAGGGTTCCTTGGAATGCTCTACATTGCTGAAACACCATTACATTTTGGACTAGTTATCATAATCTGCGTTCTTACACTCCTTGGTTCTCTAATAGCCTTGATTTTGGCTCTTAGAAGCGAGGAGCCTAGTTGTACATTATACAACTTGTTTCTGGGTGCTTTCTTTGCTTTTCTAACTTTTATGGTCTTAGCTATCTCAATGTACGTTTTGCCAGCTGCTGCAACGGTTGATCAACTCTTACCAACGTATCTTGGCGCTTGGAGCTTTATTGGGTTACATGGTTTCTTCTTGGTAATGTATATGCTTGGTCTTCCATTTTTCAAGAGACGGATTTGGGCGATTTTTCTTCCCATCATAGGTACGCTTACCTTTCTTGCACTCGTATGGATTCTTCCTACACCGGCCACTGTCACAATCGTATCTGATGGAGTTATGAATTTTCTAGCGATGCCGTTTACACTTGTCGCTTATGGCGGTTTCCTTGCCATCTTCTATTTACTCTTGATACCGCTCATTGTCCTCTATCGCATTGCGCAAGCTCGACAGGGTATGGCAAAAACGTGGACTTGGATTGCCATGATTGGTCAAACTCTCTGGTTCATTGGGCTAATTCTAATGGCTCTTGTTCAATATACTGCGCCTTTCATACTCTTTACCTACGGACTAATCATCGTCGCAGGGATTCTAATCATTCTAAGCATTTACTTTGTAATAGTGAGTTCCTAAGCAGATTTATGATGCTTCGCCCGTTGACTTCACATGAGGTTCACGGGCGCTTATATTTTTTCACGATAAAAAAAATGGTAAGGAGGTGCCCAACCACAAAATGCGAGGGTAGCCTTCCTGTGGTCATTCCCCTTTTACCGTTGCCCGAAACTTACCCAACTAGGACATTTCGCCTGATGGTGTTCGGTTCCTGCTTCATCGCCAGGCACTGCCCCGCTAAAGGGGCTGTCACCTCCTGGCTCTTGACAGGCGTTTAGGGTCTCCGTCCAACTGACGGCGACACCTGTGTTGTCCATAAAAAGGTATAAAAACACCACCAGTTGCCATCCCCGTGGGGGGGCGTTTTACATACGATCGGACGGGGATCGGGTCTCCGTGGCTCATAAAAGGAGCTTTTTTGAGGTTCGGACAACGGATTTTTATGGGAGGAGTTTGGGAGGGACAGGAATTTGGGAGTGCTTCCCGGGTGGGTTTTTGAGCCATCGGAGACCGCCGATTCTCGTCCAGGTTGCTTCCCGGTATCTGTGTCTCTAAGTACTATTCTTTGGAGACGGAGCGTGCGTAGTTCCGCGGTAAAAAACTACGCAATTGCATAGTTAAATCAAGATACTTGAGAGAAAAACGTGAATTTTGTAATTAGTTTCTGCGCGGATGCGCGGTTCTGTGTCGTCTTTTAAGCTTTCCACTTTTTGTGGAAAGCGGTTGTGAAGATTGGGTGTTTCGTGATAAGAGTAAAGCATATCAACACCCGAACGAGAGGATTGTTGGGACATGCAACGGAAGCGGGTGGACTTGTGACGTTTCAACCCTCTGTACTGGAAGACCGAGGAGCCTGGCTGTTAATCAAGCAATTGCTTGACGGAAGCCTGGTCGAATTGCAGCCCGTTTTGGATTCATCGACCTCCTATGGATTTCGCTATCCTGAGGCAGAACTCACCTTGGAAGCTGATGCCCAAGGAACTGTGGATAAACTGGAACAGCTTCACCGGGCAGGCCTCCTTGAGGGGGAACTGGTGGAAACCATTTTTGCGTGTCGGCAATGTGAGTCCCCGGATTTACATCCCCAATATCAATGTCTGAAGTGTTCGGGTGGTCGTCTAGTTCAGCATTCGATGATTGAACACTTTTCCTGTGGTCATGTTGCTCCACGAAGCGAATTTGAATCTAAGGGGAAAAAACTGGTGTGTCCCTCCTGTGGGCAGTCGTTGGAGGGCGAACAACAGGACTACAAAGTGGAATTAGGTTTCAATTGTCTTAATTGTAACACAATTAGTGCCCAACCGCGGCTGATGTTTCGGTGTTTTCAATGCAAAGCTATCTCCTCAGCTTCTGAGATGAAAGGGCGGGCATTGTATGTCTATCGGTTGAATATGGCACATCGTGGGGACATCATTCATTATCTGGGATATCATCCTACACCAGAAGCAGAAAAACCATCACGCCGAAAGCACCGGGCTGATCTCGATGAGATGGATCGACGGATCCTGAACCTGCTGCAACAGGACGCGCGGTTATCATTTCGGAATGTGTCTCGTCGGTTAAAGGTTAGTGACGCAACGATTCGGAGTCGAGTTGCCCGACTGGAGCAAAATAACACAATCAAGGGGTTTAGCACGATAATTGATCCTCAGCGAGTGGGCATGGATGTCTTCGGGCTAATCCAATTGGAGGTTGAAGCCAATCAGCTAACGAAGTTCACCGAGGCTATGCGGGCAGTTGAAGAAGTGAAGCTTGTAATGGAAACCGGTGAGCGCCAGAATCTCATACTGCTGGTTAGTTTTCCAATGCGTGATGCCCTGAACGCATTTTTGGATTCGCAAATTCGTGGTAAGTCAGGTATTCAGCTTCTTACTGTCACAATCGCATTAGGGCTTCGAAAATATGATTGGACAATGCGTCTTTAGCCGTCTCCTTTGTGAGAAATTGTTGAATTTTCGTGAAAGTTGTGAACCTCTTACTCCTAATCGATGATTCAAGTACTGGCGACAACCTTTTTGAACTGATGTAAACTCATACTATCTCAGGAAAAAACATCTTGAGGCGACTTGTGTGTCAGACCTCCAGAAGCTGTTGGAAGATGGGGAAACTCAGAAAGCCCTAGCCTTGGTTAATGAAGATGAGTATGCTTGGGAGGATCTCTTGGGGCTGCTCGAAGGCACGGATGAGGACATGCAACGATCGGCTTTCGAAATTGTATCCAAAGCAGGGGACCATCCTCGACTACTCGAAGCATTACCCATGTTAATTCTGGGACTTTCGAGTGATGAAGATGATATTTGCCGGTATGCTGCAGAGGCTATGTACTATATGGGTTCAGATGCTGCAGAAGCTTCTGAGTCACTATCATCCCTGTTAACACATGATGATGATGAAGTCCGAAGGGCCGTGGCTCGTGTCTTTTCACAAATGGGTTCAGCTGCTATTGATGGAAAGGATGCACTCACTGATGCCCTGTCTGACAGTGATGAAGTGGTGCGGGGTGAAGCCGCGCTAGCTATTGGAAACTTGGGGAATGAGGTGCCAGAAGCCGTTCCACGGTTGATTGATCTTCTTACGGATGAGGAAGAATTCATCCACGATGGAGAGAGCATGGAGGTTCGCAATGCTGCCAAGACCGCACTTGAACAAATCGGTTCTGATGCAGTACCTGGGCTTTTAGAGGCAATGCGCGGGGATCGTCCAGAACAAAGAGCCATTGCCGTAAATACATTAGCAGGTATGGACTCATTACCAGAAGGAGCCGTTAAAGACATTGAAGAAGCTGTTCAGGATCCGGATGAGTCTGTTCAAGATGCTGCTCGGACTGCAATGAAACGAATCAAAGCGAGCAAGGATTAGCTCCCTTTCGATTCCGTGTCATAATTTTCTTCTAACTCGCTTTCAGGTGGAGTACGGCGGTCAATCTTGCCGAATATGATGAGAAAGATAAGGACTCCAATAAAGACGGGAATCTTCAGGATGAAACCGTTTGGAGATACTAAATACCAGACGAGTGAGAATCCTGCAGGGAGACCAGTGCCAAAGCGTAAAGCATTTCGACTTTCTCGTAGCGCAAGTCGTTGGGTTGACCAATCAAGCATGGCGGGAAGAGCTAGACCAATCGCGATGATGGTTGTACCGATTGGACCGAGACTATAGAAGATTGGGAAGAAGAGTAACATGGCAAATGAAATGGGAAAGCCAAATATTATCCCAAGATAAAATCCAGAACATCGCGCACACACATAGTAGGTGCGACCATTCAGTTGAACCTTGAACGCGTGAATCTGTTTGTGATAAAAAAAGCTGAGAATGTAACCCAAAAGACGTTTTAGTGGATTCACACTCATTAACCTCATAGAAGCAGATAGTGATTAATTATCTAGGACCAATCGGAGGAAGATGCCGTTTGTGTTGATTATCCGCTATACGTTTTTGGAATTTTCTAATTTCTTCTTTAGACAAACCTTGCGGTGTTTCACCAGATATGAGCGCATCTAGTTGATCGTAACTGGCACCCAATTCCCCTTCATCGGTTTGTCCCGGCCATAATCCAGGACTTGGGGTTTTGGAAATAATCTTCTCGGGGATGCCAAGAAAGTCAGCAAGTCCTTTGATTTCACGCTTCAGGAGACCACCTAATGGTTGAAGATCAACTCCCCCATCTCCATATTTGGTGAAGAAGCCTAGCGTCAATTCAGTTCGGTTGCCAGTTCCAGCGACGAGACGGTTCAGGCGGTTTGATTCATAGTACAAGGCTACCATTCGCAACCGTGCTTTGATGTTGGCGAGGGGAATGGTAATCGGCGTATTGGTTTGAAGGTTAAGGCTGGTAAGAAATATTTCATACACGGGAGTAAGGTCATAGATACGAAATTCAATATCGAAATGTTTTGCTAGTGCTTTTGCATCGTCAATATCTTCTGCAGATGAGTATCCACAGGGGAGAATGAGTCCGAGGGTAGCATCTGTGGCGCGTCGGCATAGAACTGATGTTACGCTGGAATCGATACCTCCAGAGATGCCTATTACATAACCGGTGCATCCGCTTTTCTTTAGTTGTTGCTTGAGCCACTTGGTTATTTTTTCTTCGATTTCTGGATAATTTATTGTAGGGTTCATCTTTCTAATCATCTCTGTGAAGATTGTTGTCGATTGATTGGAGTGATGTCAATGCTCAAATCTAAAGCGTGTACTGAGTGAGTCAACCATCCCATTGAGATTACATCTACACCGGTTTTAGCATATTTGATAATGTTTTCAGGTGAAATATTACCTGAGACCTCAAGAATAGGAGTTGGAGTTAGTTTCAATTGACGAATGCTTTTCACAACCGAGGATACTTGTTCTGGAGTCATGTTATCCAGTAAAATAGCATCCACCTTTGAGTTTGCCGCTGTAATTGCTGCTTCTGGACTAGATACTTCAATTTCAATTGGACAGGTGAAGCTAGCATTTTCACGAGCGATGTTGATGGCATCAGTGATATCTCCGTAAAAAACAAGATGGTTATCTTTGATGAGAATAGCGTCATCTAATCGCCATCGGTGCGAATCACCACCTCCAATCACTACTGCGAGTTTGTCGAAATATCGAAGCAGAGGAGCGGTTTTTCGGGTTGCTGTAATCCGAATATGTGGATTGTATTTTCTTGCTTTCTTAACTAGATTAGCAGTGGTTGTGGCAATACCACACATGCGTTGGAGTAGATTGAGTAGTGTTCTTTCGATAGTTAACAAAGGTGCTGCGAGTCCTTGAATTTCTAGAAGAGTTGTATTTGCTTTTACAGGTGAACCATCTTTTTGTATTCCAGATACAAAACAATTAAAATCTGACAAAATAACCGAAGCTATCTCCATTCCTGCTGCTATACCCGCTTTACGTGTAAAGAGTCTAGCCTTCGCATATTCTTCTTTAGATATTAATGCAGATGTAGTGATATCCCCATATCCAACATCTTCATCTAGCATAGTGTAAAATTTTTGGAGGATTAATTGATAAGGAATACCTCTCGGAGTCAAGGGGAAATGTGTCATTTCTTCTCACCTGTTCTTATCTAGTTCAATTGAGTGTAACTCCTAAAAAGCTTCTATCCGCCTGAATTTTCATTCAAACTATGTTGTTATGTCGAGCATTCGCTGTATAGCTTTACGTGCACGTTTGGCGATAGGGGCCGCAACAGTGATGGGATATTGATTCTTCAACAAACTTGCCTTCACTTTTTCGAGTGTAATTTTTTTCATAGATTTACATACAGCGTACTGCAGGGCAGGTAAGAAAGTTTTATTCGGCATTTCTTTTCGTAAACGTGTAACCAAGTCCACCTCAGTTGCAATAATGAAAGTTTGTGCAGGACTGTTCCGAGCATATTCAAGCATTTGTCCGGTCGAGCCAATGAGATCAGCCCTGGATTGAATAGACCAATCACATTCAGGATGAACCAGAAGCTTTGCACCAGGGTGCTCTTGTTGGAGTTTTAGAATTTGGGGGTCAAAACTGAAGGTAACATGAACATGACAGAAGCCATGATCGGGAATGGGAATGACATCATATCCACAGATATTTTTAGCATATTCAGCCATATTGCCATCTGGACCGAAAAGTACAGGATTTGTATCCAGACCCTCAAGTATTTTGCAGAGATTTGAGGACGTACAGATCACATCAGCTTCTGCCTTTGCTTCTGCGGTGGTGTTGACATATAAAACAACGGGCACGCTCGGATGTTTAACTTTGGCTTCACGAATGAGGGAGGCGGGTAGTTGGGCTGCCATGGGACATCGTGCGCTGGGATCAGGAATGAGAACCTGTTTATCTGGATTCAGGATTGAGGCTGTTTCGGCCATGAAGCGCACACCACAAAAGATAATGATGTCGGTTTCGATTTGTTGGGCTTTTTGACAAAGACCGAAGCTGTCGCCGATGTAATCGGCGATTTCTTGGATTTCGGATGGTTGATAATTATGAGCTAAGATAATCGCGTTTTTTTCTTCCGATAGGGTGCGGATTTCTTGTTGCAGCTGTGTTTTCGTGTCCATGTTCAAATTGCCATCCATGGTATTCTAATGAGTTATTTGAGATAGGAATCCCGTTATATTCCATCCTATAAGCCTTGTCTATCTTTAGGTCTGACGGAAGTTTTTTGTATTCGCACCTAGGAGAGGGGTATTAACTTGCTTTTGGGGCAGTCTGAAATTGGTACATCAATCCGAATCTGAACATAAAAGTAGAATCAACATGGACCGCCTTTTCGCTGGTGCAACCACTGGAACCTTCATCATCCAGCTACTAACACTTCTCGTGTTGATTGCAGCGTTCATAGGCTATCTCCTTGTAATTACGGGAATATGGGATCTAATCAGCGGAAATACCGATATTGTGATTTTCCTGATATTAATTGGCGGAGCCATCGCCTTTGCCATCTTCATCGCATTCTTTGGTTTCTTCATTCGATTTCACAGCAGGGTCAAAGGGTTCGTGCTAGGCGAAGGCATAGGAAAAGTCACTACAGGAAGCCGTGATGGACAGGTAATTCTCACCCTCTTCTCTTTCTCGGTAGTCTTCTTTTCCCTAGCGGGACTATACGCGATTTATCTCATCTGGAAATATTTCCTTCCATATCTCTATTCAATTACGAGTTCCATTTACCCGAACATCATCGTTCTTTGCTTAGCTGTTATTGTCGTTACGCTGCTGATTCAACTGGCTTCTCGTATGGTAAGTCGATATGCCCAGGATATTGTTGCGCGTATCACGGAAGAAGAGTAGAGTCTAAAAGGTAGTAAAAGAAGTTAAAAGGCGCCTATCGAAAGACACTAGGGCCAAACCCAGTTCATTGTAGTCGTGTTCAGAGAAAAGACCACGGAGGAAAAAAAATGGTACTTAGAATTTTCTTCAAAGCTTGGCGAATTAGTCTACGTACAACTCGTAGGTTCATAGTTTTTACAAGTAGCTTATGCCATTCTCTTAACATGGATCGCTTTCATAGTACGTCAGTATTTCATAGAATTTGGTCCACTATTTTTACCGACCAATCCTGGAGAGGCAGTCCTCATGCAATCTTATCTAGTCATTATGGGTTGGACATTGGTTGCAGGAACAATTATGGGCATTGTCTTTTCTTGGTTGTTAGCTCATGGACGTCGTGATGATATTGCAGTGCTGAAGTGCGTGGGCTGGTCGAATCATGACATCCGTCAACTAGTGTTGGGTGAAATCATTTTCATCACAATTTCAGCAGTACTCTCCATTGCCATTCTAGGTATCCTAATCTCGGGATTTTACTTCGCAACAATGGTTGTACTCAGCCCAAATCCCCTGGGAAATCCCACTGTCATTGTCCCAGCAGCCTTGAATTACATTTTGATACGACCGGATTTCATTACTATCGCCCTCCTAGCCGTCATGTTAGTTCAAGTCCCAGGGATTCTAATTCTAATTTGGCGAACACTTCGAATTAGTCCAATGCGGGCATTAACTCGCCCTGAATGAGAGAGGATGTGAAAAAACGATGCCTGAAGATATTATCGTAGCACAAAAAGTCCAGAAGGAATACCGACGTGGTCGTGAAATCATCCACGCTTTACGCGATATCAGCCTTACGATACGTTCCGGTGAATTCCTCGTTATCGAAGGTAAAAGTGGATGTGGTAAAACCACATTGCTCAACGTGCTATCTGGACTCGATCGCCCCACAGACGGACGAATCATTTTTGATCAAATGGATCTCACCGTCATCGACGAACGAATCCTCCCAAAAATCCGTCAGGAAAAAATCGGTTTCATTTTCCAACTCTTCAACCTCATTTCTACTATGACCGTCTATGAGAACGTCGCGGCACCCCTTTGGCCCACTGACCTTAGCCGCCAAGATATCGAAGACAAAGCAATGGATGTTATCCGTGCTGTGGATATGGTGGAACGTAAAGACCATATTCCCCGTCAACTCTCAGGAGGCGAACAGCAACGAACCGCCATTGCCCGTGCCCTGGTCAACAAACCCAAAGTGGTCTTCGCTGACGAACCCACGGGTGATCTCGACACCAAAACCGGCGCGACTATCATGCAACTCCTCCGCAAACTCAACCAACAGGAAAAAATCACCTTCGTCGTGGTCACTCACGATCAAGAACTCATCAAGTATGCAGACCGTCACTTCACAATGTCTGATGGTCGACTCAGTGGCGGACGCCGCTAATCGAGGAGAAGCTGAGCACCAATCTAGCAGTAAGAAAGCTATTTTGCTGCTTTATCTAATTCCTTTCTTCTTTGTTCTATTTGAGCATACAAGTCTTCAAACGTTTCAGGTGGGACGTGTTCCTTCTCCTTTTTAACCAAGTTCATGGCTTCTGAAGGACAATTCGCCACACATACGCCACACCCGATACAACGATCCAAGTTAATAGTCACGATTCCATCGATAAGAGTTGCTGCGTCCATCTGACATACTTCAACGCAGGTGCCACAACTACTGCACAAATCTGCATCAACTTCTGTAAAATAATTGGTAGTAAAATAGTCCACGGGACGAGGAGCGCCTTTCGCCCCCACAAGTCCCCCACAACAGCATCCACAACAACTACAGAGAAAATCGATATCTTGGGAATTACTGGGTTGTAAGACTAATCCTTCTTCCTCATTTTGTCGAATCGTCTCTAGTATTTCTTCTTTGGTAACTTCTTGACCCCATCCGAGGTCAATATACTGTTTCGTAAAACCACCAATGCCGATACAGAGATTACGTCGATTAGTTACCTTGCAAGGCTCACCCTTGATATCTTTGGTTTGGCGGCAAACGCAATTGACTAGAATGAAAGGCCCATCTGATTTGTCGATAAGCTGTCTAATGTTGTCATAGTTGGCTACACTATCTTCTCGTTTGATACTCTGTTCAACAGGAATGGTTCGTAGTTGCCCTATTCCTGTTCTCTGAATTTCTTGAAGAGGCCGCGCGTTATAGAATTGATCCATATCTTCGATGAGTTCTTTTGTTAATTTATCCACTTGGAGCTCATAGATACCGATAACCCACAGGGCATTGCCATAATACTTAGTGTCCCCTTCTTTTAGATACAGAATTAGTCCCTTTTGGGCCATTTCATCCAGTGAATTTTCTAATTCTTCTTTTGAGATTCCAGTAGCTTTCAGCCGTGGATAGATGTCATCCAATGTTTCCGATGGATAAACAGACCACTTCAACTTTGTGGCGATTTTTGCCTCATGTGGGGTGAAAAGCCGTTTGAGGAGGCGAATCTCTACTCCACCCTCTCTTTCGGGAAATCGGATAGGGAATGTATCCATATGCCGTTGTAATTCACGATATACATCAACTTCTTCAACCATATGAAACCCTCATTCAATTAGACAGATAATTCTTAGAATGAGCCTAATTTGTGTTTCCGTTCAGAAGAAATTGAATCACTGCCAGATAGGCGAAAAAGAAGAAGCCGAGGGACACCGATGCATCCCTCTCATTGGATATGGTTACTCTTTGACCCCTTCAATCTTGAATGCGATCTTTACGGTGGCTCTGTACTCGACGATTTTCCCGTCCTTGACAACAGCGGTCATGCCGACGACATCTGCACCCGTTAGACCACGAAGAGTCGCCGCAGCGGTCATCACTGCTTGATTGGCTGCATCTTCCCAGCTTTTCTTCGAGTTACCAACTAGTTCAATAACTTTGATTACACCCATTGACAAAACCTCTCACCCTATTTGCTGCTAAGTCAGCTTAAGGCTTTCTATTTCAAGTGCCCAAGATTCAATCTGCAGCTTCGCATTGTTGTCGCGATATGATTCGTTTCACCGAATTAACGATGGTTGTGATGTAGCCGCGATTATAGAGATAGAATAGTATCATTGCGATGAGTATCCAGAAATAGAGGTAGCGTAAGCAAAGGAAAATGGCTGTGGTTATGATAATGATAAACCAGTGTCGCTTTTTAAATTCGAATGGGCTTACATTGGTAAGAGTCAAGTCAGTGTAATCGAAGAGAACGGCGAGGAATGGCATGAGGGCGATTAGATAGAACTTGTATGATCCTCGAGGAAAGAAGAGTTGTACAAGTAGGACAAGGATGATGCCCCAAAACAGAGCTTCGGTCATGATCTTTTGCATCCGTGCTTTATTTTGAAGACCAGAAAAAAGTGAATAGCGGGTAAACGCGACAAAGACAAGTACACTGGTGACACCGAGTAGGAGGTAATTCCCGAGGAGAAAGGCAATCGGTACAGTCATTATCGGTGGTGCACCAATTACCAGGAAGAAGGTGTTGAAGTGAACGGGATAACTCGGTTGGAGAATTGCGGTCATCAAGTATTCTATTGATCTTTGCCCACCGCTAAGGATGACCCGTTGGATGTAACTCGCTGGGTCTATCAGAAGAAAAGGTAATGAAACACTGAGAAGTACTGCGCAGAAAATCAATGTGTATTTTGTGAGGTCTTGGAGGAGTTTGAGACGGGTGCTAGGCTGTTCTCCTTTTAGTAGAGCAATGATTAGGAGTGGGAAGAAGATGAGGGCTACCTGTTTGAAGAGGGTTGCCATTGCCAAGACAAGTACGGAGAAAAGTCGCTGTTTAGTTAGTGCAAAGTAAAAGGCCAGAGTTACAAAGAAGACATAGGGGGCAGGATTCAACCATAAGAAACTACCATAGATCAGGGTTATTGGGTTGAGTAAGTAGATGAGCATTGCTACGGTAGATCGCTTTTCGTTTCCTGTGAGATGCCATGAGATGAGATAGACCAGATATCCTGTTGCTATATTGAAGTTAAAGAGGACTATTCCAGCAAGCCAAGCGGGATTACTTCCGTAAATGGCAATGCTATAGATGAAGAGGGGAGGGTAGATGTAGCTGCCAAATTCCACTGAGTAAGGGAATATACCGCTCCATATCTGGTGAACCCAGGGAATGTAGAACAGGTTGTAATCATTGTAGAGTTCGAGAAATTGGTGAATGAGGTCAGGGATTCCGATGGTCAGTTGGAGTAGGGTAAAGATTCGTATGAAGAAGGCAACTAAGTTAATAGCTAGCCCTACGAAGAAAAAGCGACGATGAGTGGTCAACCTCAAGATGAGCATTCCAAGGATGAGAAATATTCCAGTAAAGGCTACAATGAGTGATGGAAGGAACGTTGATGGAATGGCAGTATAGAAGTAGACCCACGTAACTTGGACCGAGTTATTGTTAATGAAGAGGATTTTGTGATTCAAGTCCATTGTGAGTTCAGTTTCAAGGGTAAACTGGGATGTATTACTGATTAAAAAGAGGGTGTCCAATTCGTGTAGTGGAGTTCCAGTAAGATACCGTTCATATTCCGATGTA
>Ga0209636_10004641_pt1 | contig 14012 bp, 15 predicted proteins | sample DeeMarSWOR152_54_FD_187464 | JGI IMG/M metagenome (GOLD analysis project Ga0209636, IMG submission 187464) | Marine sediment microbial communities from White Oak River estuary, North Carolina - WOR-1-52-54 (SPAdes) (version 2) | ecosystem: Environmental > Aquatic > Marine > Intertidal zone >...
AGACACTATATCAAAAGCCATGCAGAAAATGGACAAAGGATATCTCGCCCAAAACTACTACCGCAATCTAAGCGCAAAAATACCGCTAGAAGTAGACCGTGAAGAAACATTCACCTACGACAACTACAGCTGGACAGAACACATCTGCCGAAAGTGGGGCCAATGGAATCCAGACCCAAAACAACTGCTTGAACAGCTAGAGAAACGTGGCTTTCACATCACCCAAAAAAGGACGAAATAGGTGCATAATTCGCAACATTCGTATAACCTGAAACTGCTATATGAAATGCTGCAAGGCAAATAAGCAGTCGACCAAGGAGAACTTAAACTTGAATGTCAGCAAATCAAAGGTTGAAGAATATCTGAACAAATGGCAACACACCCTCAGATTGAGCGACTGGGATATCCCGATCAAGGTGGTTAATGCTAAATGGAGAAAATCTGGAGATATTAAAATCGATCTGGAAGAGAAAAAAGCGGTTCTTTTGATAAATAAAAACTCCAAGTGTGAGAACATTGAAGAGCTTGTGGTTCACGAGTTGCTCCATCTGAAATTGTACGGGATGGACCAGATGATCGAAGATCTCTTATCAGCAGTCTATGGCGAAAACGAAAATGACGCGAAAAGAGAGTTCGCCCACACGCAATTCATGATGCTTCTAGAATCCACTGTTGAAGACTTGACCAAAGGATATCTGACAGCCAACGGAAGCAAAAAAGCGCTATCTTTTGACCGGCTACAAAAGAAAATTGACAAAGAACTCGAATGAGAAACCGTCAATAACCAAGCTGAGTAGCCAAGAAACTCTTCCTATATGCCCTTCATGAAGCCCTAACAATTAAGCTGAAGCTCCAATCGTTCGTGAAAAACTTGTCAAGCCAGTTTACTTCGAGATGCTTCGAAAACTGCAAATGTTTTTATCAATTAGACAAGTTATAAATGCATGTGAAAAAATGGCTCGTGAAGGCAGTTCAAGCATTGAAGAATTGAGCAAAAAACTTGATTTGATAATGAAGAGACTTGAAACTCTAGAAGCGCTCGTAACCAATAATCCAGAATATTCCGGACTGACCCCATACCTTCGCATGACCCGCATGGGTGTAGGCTTATACGGTGAACCATTGAAAATCGCAGCACGACTCAAAACCGCTGAAAAACATTTACGGAAAAAATGGATTGCTCAAGATGAAATTTCAAGATGCATAATCCAAGCACTCGCTTTACATGATAGACTGAATATATCTGCGATAACACGACAAGTCCGAAGGATGCGTGGAAAAGCGTCAAGAAGAATAATTAGAAACAGACTTCAACGCCTGCAAGAAGAAGGCATAGTCAGACGCGCCAAAGAATACGGAAACGCTTACGAACTTGTGGAGTGACCAAATGTGTGGTCACTTTTTCCCATAACAAATAACAACAATGCCCAGACTATTTATTCAAATAGGTGAGGAGAGGAAAATGATCTGGAGTAGAATTGGGAAAAACGTTAAGAAATCTGAGGGCATTTTACGAACCGAAATTCTCAGAAGAACTGAACTGGCCGGGAACGTTTATTTACATGCACAAACTGAGAAAATCTCAGGTAAAATTGAGCCTAGAAAGAGCCAAGCAATCGAGTTCGCTTACAGAATCCAAAATCGTTAATTAGAACGAAACAGGAGTAAATGGAGGTGAAACAGAAATGATTGATGAAGAAAAGAAACATCGAAAGAGAGGAATGGAAGACGCGGAAGAAGTCGAAGCTATACTTGGGGTCGTGTCTAAGGAGGTGCCCGCACTAATCAAGGGCATAATCAGCTCAGTGTTCTCTGAAGAAGCTGGAAGAGACATGGGCAAGGCAGCTGGAGCATTCTACAAAGAACTTAAGGAGAGCGGAATGCCAGACGAAACAGCAGTAAAAATGACTGAAAACTACATAAGCGTTTTCACAAGCCTAGGCGACATAATGAAAAAGTTCGAGTTCGGCAAAGGCAAGAAATCTCGATCTGAAGTAGGAGAAGAAATAGAACGGAAGATCAAGGAGAAACTTGCAGAGAAAGGTCTGACAGAGGAAGAAGAATAGTCTCTCTTCTCCCATTTCTGGTGAAAAAATGAAAACCTCAACCATAATAAAAGGAGCACTATATCTGTCAAAAACAGGTGTAGATATGTTTTTTATTTGGTCAACTTTAGGCTGGAAGGTCAGGAAGGCAAGGAAGGCCTTCGAAAAAGAACTTGTAAAAAGCGGAATGCCAAAGGAGACTGCCAAAAAGCTCGCAAAAAAGTACTCTTCCGTAAAGGACGAAGTCATGAAGCAACTTTGGGGTTCCGTTGGAAAGTTTAGACGATCAAGTGCCCACACTATTGCACAAGAATTTTCAAGCTTTAAATGATTGTATTGCCTAAAATATTTACGAGCTTGAATTGTTGCTGACGGCATTGGTGTGGGCAGGTTGGCAAGTCAGGAAATAAAATCTTCATCCACAGAAGAGCTAGGCAGAAAGCTGGACCTAATTTTGAAGAGACTTGACACTTTGGAAGCTATTGTTCTGGAAAATCCTGAGTATGCAGAGTTGGCCTCTCTTCTTCGTTTAACAAAAGCAAGTGTAGGTCTGTACGCTGATCCTTTGAAGATGGTAACTGATTCAAAACATACCGAACTCATGAAACGTAAGCACCGTGCGCGCTTACAAGCGAAATTGATTCTTAAATCAGATGAGGTAAGCGTTGGCGAAGACGTAAATCTGGAAATCCAACTGATCAACAAAGGAGAAGCACCTGCCTTACTCGTCAGGGTTGAGGAGATCCTTCCTAAAGGTTTTGAGTTGGTTGCTAAGTCCAGCTATTGTCGTTTCGAAGAGACATATCTTGACATGAATGGAAAAAAACTTGACCCACTAATGACTGAAGAGATCAGACTTGGCCTAAGGTCGTTTGACAAAGGCACATTTACAATAAAGCCAGAAATCATCTACATGGACACCGCTGCAAGCCAAATGTCCTGTAAGCCTGAACCTGTAGCAATTAACATTTCAGAAACCGTTCTTCCAGATCGTGTCAGCACGGGATACAAAGATCTAGATAGCCTGCTTTTAGGCGGCATACCTGAAAACTACGCAGTCATATTGACCTCGCCTTCATGCGATGAAAAAGACTTGCTAATTGAAAGATTTCTGGAAGCAGGCTCGAAAAAGAGCCAAATCACGTTTCACATCACCATAGAGGCGAGTAGAGTAAAAACCCTCACAGAGAAAAATCAGTCAAGCTTTTACCTCTTCATCTGCAATCCCCAAGCAGACAAAGTCATCAGAAGCCTGCCTAACGTGTTCAAATTGAAGGGTGTGGAGAACCTTACTGACATTAGCATTGCACTAACCAAAGCCTTTCGCAGATTGGACACATCAACAAGCAGGCCAAGAAGGGCTTGTATGGAGATAGTCTCAGACGTTTTGCTACAACATCGCGCTGTTAAAACCAGAAGATGGCTTACTGACCTAATCACGGAATTGAAATCAAAAGGTTTTACCACTCTGGCAGTGATGAATCCAAAGATGCATTCGCCCCGAGAAGTCCATGCGATTCTAGGTCTATTTGACGGGGAGATAAACATCTACGAAAAGGAGTCAAAAAAAGGCTTAGAGAAATTCCTTAAGATCAAGAAAATGCACAATCAGAGATATCTGGAGAGCGAACTGCCTCTGAGAAAACAAAGATTAAAGAAATGAAAGTAGTATTCACACGCTTTTTTAGAGGTTTCTAGTTTTCATTTCGGTGAAGATTTGTGAACAGCAGAGTGAAGAAAAAGTTATCACGTCTCCTCGTTTTCTTGCGAATTCTATTGCTTCTTCTGCTGGAAACGCTATGGCGTTTACTCCAGCCTTTAGGGCTAAAATGTCTGTCTCTATTCGATGTTTTCCTTTTGGTCGCATACATCCAAGCACTAGAGGTGTTTGGGGAAACATTAATCTCGCGGCTGTTATGACCTTAGCTATGTCTATGGGTTCTGGCGGTGCGATCTTTTCCATTTCTGTTCCACGGATGGGCATAAATGCGATGATGACTAAGGCTGAAGGCTTGTATTTCGATATCATTCGAAGAGCATGGAGTTCGCCTCTCAATTTTCCATAGTGAAGCCCGACAATAACGTGGGGCACAAAGGCAATGCGAACTTGATGCAGAGCCTTTAAGGAATCTTCGTAAGCTTTAACGGTTACATTCAGCCTGTAGATTTCTCTGATTGTTTCTTCTGAACCGATTATGTCTATTAAAGCAGCGTCAACTTCAGCGTTTCTGAGCTTCTCAGCTATATCGAAGTCGATTATGCCTGTGTGAACTATTACAGTCAAACCCAGTTCGCGTTTAACCTTGGCAATTACGTCGATGAATTTTCCAAGGGGAACAGAACCGTCTGGTAGGCATCCGCCACTTATTAAGTAGCCTAAAGCTCCCTTACGCTTAAGCTGCATACACAAATCAAATAGTTTTTCTGGAGTGTTAGCTGAATACATGGTGTTCAAAACTTTTCCATTACAATGCTTGCATTTTAACGCGCAGCTTGCGCCTGTCACTGAGATCGTTGGGAAATCTGCGCGCGAAGACTGGTAATAGCCTGTTTTGTAGTACATGAAGCTTGGAGCATAGAAGTGAATTTTTTTGCCGAATTTTTTCCGTCTGACATTTTGAGCCTTTTCTAGGTATTCTTCAAGCTCTTCTTCACTATTTGTCTCAAAAATCTTTCTTATATGATTCTTGACGTCCTTGTCATTCAACGTTAATCCTCTTGTAACAAATATTAGACTATTTTCCAATTTAATATATCTAAAGTGTGCGGATTGTCTGTTAACGGGGGATTGCATGAGAAAATTAGTGTTCCATGGACAAAAACCAAAGGAAACATTTTGTCAACTAAAGTTTTGCTTCATGTCGATTGGCTTTCAGGCTGAGAATTTGACACGCCCATATCAAAGACTTGTGTCTGAAATGAAGATGCTCTTCCATGCTAAGAAAACTCTGTTCTGGATATCGCAATGATTATCAAGCTTGGGACTGAAAAGGCAATGATTGGAATGCCGAACAGCAGGCCAGTAGGAAACATTGTGCCAAATGCCGGAATAGTAGTGAAGCCTGAAAGCATAGTTAAACACGCTCCAGCCATAGTTAGAGCCCAATTCTTTCTTTTCAATGACATTATTCCAGCTGTTAGGCCGAACGCAAAAGCGAAAAAACCAGTCACGCCAATAAACAGCGTCCAATGGTCTGGACTGTACCAAGGATAACCAATGGATGACACAAAGCTTGCAATACCAATAATTCCAAGAAAAACACTTATGCAAGCAGCGATGGTCGCTAAAATGCCTCCAGCAGTTGGAAAACTTGTCTCGGTAGATCGGATTTCTTTGATAAGTCCACAACCACAAAGGTGAGGCGAATAAGTTGCCTCTATGTCTCCAATCTCCTTTCCATACTTTGGATGTGGGAAAATGATTTTTTCTTCTGAGAGGTCATACCATTTCGAAATCTCCTTAATAGCCTTGTTGGAATACCCTTTCTGCTCCAGCAAAGTTTTCAAGGTAAGGAGTATTTTCATTTTAGATTCGTCACCATTCTCATTAGAAACACTCTCATAAACGTGAAATTAAGGGTTCTGAATTCGAAATTCTATTTTCCGGTAAGATTGAGAACTGACTTTGGCTTTTTCTGAACCACAAATTTAGATTCTGTCTTCATAACCTAATTATTTATTCAAAAGAAGAGAAGGTTCGATGAGAAGAGGTTGGCAATGTTGACACAGCTTGAGGATCTTGAAAGGAAGTTGCAGTTGCTGACGGAAAAGGAGAAAACTCTGGAAGAAAACGTGAAGACACTTGAAGCTAAAGTTGCAATTCGGAAGCTGCAAGAAAAGATTAAAGCGAAACGTGAAGCTGTGGAAAATCTGGAATCAGAGAAAAGCGACTTTGAAAAGGAACTGAAAGAGTCTGAAACTTCCGAAGAATCAGAGGAGAAAGTTGAAGAAGAACAAGAAACAGACTTGACGGTAACTGAAGTTCCTTCTGAAGGTCAAGAGCGTGCACAATCTCAAGAACAAGACAAAGAAGAAGAAAAAAAGAAACACAGGTTTTTTTACACTCGCGTGCGGAATAACAGCGTTAGTGTTTCACTAGAACGCCTTTAGCGTTGGTTAGCGTAGGGTAAAAGGTTGAGAAACGTGCCCTATACATTAGCTTCCAAATTGGGAATGCATTTTTTCAAAGTATTTATTAGAGCTTGCGTACTACCTTTTGCAACCCATTAGCGCGAATCGGCGCGCTCTTCCTCACTATTTACATCAAAGACTTTCTTGATGTGATTCTCGATGTCCTTGTTGTTCAACGCTGATTCACATGTAACAAATATTAGGCTAGTTCTCCAATTCAATGTGTCTTAAGAGTGTGTGAAATGTCCGTTGACGAGGAATTACCTGAGAACATTCGTGTCTCTTTAGGTTCTGCTATGATCCTTAGGCTTTTAAAGGCAAAACTTGACGCCATGCCTACAACTGCTTACTTGCTGACTTACAGGAGAGGTAAGTGCAATGCAAACTGCGGCTTCTGTCCACAGGCTAGAGGAAGCCATGGCAGAGCTGACATGCTTTCTAGGGTTTCGTGGCCTGTTTTTCCAACAACGCATGTGCTTGACGGAATAGAGAATGCTGTTAAGGATAGCCAGATAAGGCGTGTTTGTCTTCAAGCTTTGAACTATCCAGAGGTTTTTGCTCATCTTTTTGCTCTTGTAAAGGCAATTCGTTCACGTGTTAAGGTTCCTGTTTCGATTTCGTGTCAACCGTTGAATCTTGAAAACATGAGGCAGCTTGCGGAGGCTGGAGTTGAAAGGATTGGCATACCTTTGGACGCGGCTAGTGAAGAGCTTTTTAGTAAGGTTAAGGGGCGTCATGTTGGAGGGCCATATGTCTGGGCAGAGCAGTTTGAGCTGCTGAGTGAAGCCGTAGAGATTTTCGGCAAGGATAAAGTCAGCACGCATTTAATTGTTGGGTTGGGAGAAACTGAAAAGGAGATGGTTGAAACAATTCAAAAGTCCGTAGATATGGGAGTTCTTCCAGCATTATTTGCATTCACACCAATCTCAGGAACGGTTCTGGAAAATAATCCTCAACCGCCAGTTCCAGCATATAGACGTGTCCAGCTTGCTAGACACCTGATTTTTCACGGAATCACAAGGTGTGAGGATATGGGTTTCGACGGGAAAGGCTGTATAAATGGTTTCGGGGTTGATAAAGAAGTTTTGGCTGAGATAATTCAAACGGGCAACCCGTTTCTTACTTCTGGATGCCCAAACTGCAACCGACCATACTACAACGAGAAGCCAAGCGGCCCAATCTACAACTATCCCAGACTCCTAACAAAGAAAGAAGCAACGCAAATACTACAAGAACTAAAGATACACTAAGACCGTTTTTGGTGTTTTCTGCACGCAGAAGTCTATACCCCCCTATATTTTTTCTCGACGTTGATACCTAATGTCGACTCGTCTTTGATTGTGCATCGAAACTAGTTCTATTGTCTTGTTTGTGATAAATATGGAGAGCCAGAACGATGAAAGACCCGTAGATGCAGTGGTCTTTGTTAACGATGAGTTAGTCTTTATATATTAATAACTTGAAAGCTTATTAATCGTGACGGGATCTATAGGGTTAAATTCTTATAGAGAAAACTGGAAATCTTTGTGGTTGGTGGTGTGGTTATGGCTGAGGAAGCGTGTGGACCTCCTAGATGGTTTTGCAGAACTGGAACGCATCCGCCTAGTGATGACGGTTACTTCGAGAATATGACCCGGGTCGTTTTTCAGGCGGGCTTGAGTTGGAGGCTGATTGAAAGGAAATGGGTGAACTTCAAGAAGGTCTTTGAGAGCTTTTCTGTTAACAGAGTTGCTGGATTTAGTGATGATGACACGGAGCGTCTCATGGCAGACAAAGGCATTATCAGGAATCGAAGGAAGATCTTGACAACAATTCACAACGCTAAGCAGCTCCTAACAATCAAGAAGGAGTTCGGATCAATCCAAGCCTACACTAACACGCTTGACAAGTCAAACAATTACGCCTTGGTAGTCAAAGAACTAAGCAAGAAATTCAAACATCTCGGCCCGTCTTCAGCACGCATCTTTCTGTACAGCGTCGGAGAGGATATAAAACACATACCTGAAGGATAGCATATTCACATTTCATTGTCTGTCGAAAAGTCAACGGAAACGGCATAATTCTCCTAAGGGAAAGACTGTGTATAAAGAATTTTTCTTGCGGTGTGCATTATTCTTTCCGAAATTCGGGAACGATTCTCTCGTAGAAATCCAGCGATTCTGGGTTAATCAGGGCGTCTCTGTTTGTGACTGGTCTACCGTTTAGTATGTTTACGACTGCGCTTTCGACTTTTTTCATGCTGAAGGTGTAAGGAACATCCGGCGCCTCAATGATTAAGGCTGGCACATGCCTAGGTGAAGCTTCTTCCCGCAAAGCTCTTCTAATTTTATTCTTCAGATCTTCTGTTAGCTGAAATCCCTTAGCAAGCTTAACAAAAAGGATGACCCGTTGATCTCCTTTCCAGTCCTGCCCTGCAGCCAGACTGTCCGCGACTTCCTCAAGCTTTTCCACAACATTATAAATCTCAGCTGGACCTATACGCACCCCAGAAGGCTTCAAAGTAAAATCAGATCGACCCAGAAACGTTATGCCACCTGTGTCGCCGTGAATCAAGATCCAATCGCCATGCCGCCAGACACCGGGATAAACACTGAAGTAAGCATCCCTATAGCGTTTGCCATCGGGATCGTTCCAGAAATAAATAGGCATAGAAGGCGCAGGCGCCTCACAAACAAGCTCCCCCTGCCTGTCAACCACCGCATTACCCTGAGCATCATAAGCCTTCACCTTCATCCCCAAACCTGGACTCTGCAACTCCCCAGCATAAACAGGTTGAATAGGCGAACCAATAGCAAAGCAACCATTGATGTCCGTACCGCCAGAAATGGAGTTAAAATGCAAATCCCCCTTAATCTCCCGATAAACATATTCAAAGCCCTCAGCCGAAAGGGCAGAACCAGTCTGACTTATCTCCCGCAAAGAAGACAAATCAAACGCCTCACCAGGCTTAGCACCTATGCCTTTAAGATAATTGATGTAGCTTGCACTACAACCAAAAATGCTTATGTTTACATCCTCAACAAACTTCCACAAGGCACTCCAATCAGGATAAAGAGGATTACCATCATACAAAACAACAGTGGCTCCCACCGCCAAAGAGCCTAGCAACCAATTCCACATCATCCAGCTAGGACTTGAAATGTAAAAAATCCGGTCCTCACGCTTCAAATCTGTATGCAAAATCAACTCTTTCAAATGATTGATAAGAATCCCGCAGGCTCCCTGAACCATACACTTCGGCTTACCTGTCGTCCCTGAAGAAAACATAATATACACAGGATGGTCAGAAGGCAACTGTTCAAATTGAATATCCCCACAGCCTTCTTGAGATAGAAAGTTGTCATAAAACACAGAATTGGGAACACGGCTAATATCGGGTTTTTCAGCCACATAAGGAACTACAACGATTTTTTCCACCGACGGAACTCCCTTGGCAATTCTCTCAAGGCGAGACAAAACATCAAAAACCTTCCCCTTGTAGGGGTATCCACCAACGGTGAACAAGATTTTGGGTTCGATTTGACTAAGACGGTCCACAACCGCTCCGGGGCCCAGCTCAGTACCACAAGAAGACCAGATGGCTCCAACACTCGTAGCAGCAAGCATGGCAACAGCGGTTTCGATGAGGTTAGGCATGTAAGCAGCCACACGATCCCCAGAAACGACCCCAGACTCGCGCAGCGACTTAGCTAAGCACGCCACAGAATCATACAGCTCCGCGTACGTCATTCTAGCCGACCTCAGAGTCTCTCCTCTGAAAACAAAAGCTAGATGAGCATCTCTGAACCTCAGAAGGTTCTCGGCAAAATTCAACCTTGCACCAACAAACCACCTAGCCCCGGGAAACTTGCCCAAATCATCAATTATCATATCATAGCCACGGGAAGCCTTTACCTCCCCAAAACCCCACATAGCTTCCCAAAACTCAGGTATGCTTCCAATCGACCATTGATACAACTGATCATAAGAGTCAAATTCAAAACCATGTCTTTTGTTCACAAAGTCAATGAACCTAGTGACATTAGCCTGTTTCACGCGTTCTTCTGAAGGCACCCACAGCTGTTTCCTCATCCCTTTCACCCATCTTTTAGACTGGATTTAGAACGCCATTATCAAAATAAGGTTTATGATAGCTCTTATCTAACCGTCTTCCGAGGCTGACATAAGCTTAGGCTTTTGCCTTGTTACTTGCTCGACGATTTTCCAGAAGTCCTCTTCTGTTAAGCCTTTCCGCATTTCCCTCAGCAACTTCTTAACCTGATAAAAGGTCATCAACATTTCCCCTTTGTCCAAGTTTTCCTGGCTCCTCCTTATCCTTCTAACTATTTCATCCACCTGTCTCGGAGTTGCCTTAATCCCCGCCAGCGCCAAACGATTCTCAACGAGATGCCTCCCTGTCTGTTTGCCTAAATAAAACATTGTTTCTCTTCCAATCATTTTTGACGGAAAGGGTTCATAAATGAGCGGGTGAGCCAACATGCCGCGAACATGCTTGTCCGAAGCATGTGAAAAAACATTTTCGCCCACTATTGGCTTGTGAAATTGTATGGGCAACGCGAAGCTTTTTTCAGCAAGCTGGCTGAGTCTGTAAAGTTTTTTCACATTTATACCCGTATCTACATTGTAAAGCAATTCTAAGGCTGTAACAACCTCTTCCATGGGCGCGAGCCCCGCCCTTTCGCCGAATCCAGCCACGCACGTCTGCGGATAATTCATACCTTCCTCTATGGCTGCTAGGGTGTTTGCTGTCGCCATGCCGAAGTCGTTGTGACATCTAACAGCGAATGGAACATCTTTGTTAATTAACTGGGAGAGTCCTTTTCTGATATGGGAAATGAGGTAACGCATTGACAAAGGTCTTAAGAAACCAACGGTATCTGCAATTACTAACCGGTCTGCTCCAGCTTTGACTGCAGCCTCAAAAATCTGCAAAATTTCCTGTAGAGGCGTCCTAGAAGCGTCCTCCAGGACAAAGCTCACATTTATGCCATGTTTTTTGGCGTATTCGATACAGTCAACGGTTTTTTCTAAAACTTCTTCCTTACCCATTTTCAGCATGTATTGTAGGTTCAACTCGTTAAAAGGTGTGAAAACTGAAATTTCGTGTATGCCGCATCCTAGGCAGGCATCTATGTCGCTTCTAGTTATGCGTGCTGAAGCAGCTATGCTTGCCTGTTTAAAGCTCTCGTTTGAAATTCTTCTAACGTTTTTCTTATCCTCTTCAGAAAACCCAGGAAAACCAACGTTTATTGTGGATACGCCTATCTCATCCATTATTTTAGCAAGCTTGACCTTCTCAACATAGGTCAAAAAAACTGTTGGAGTTTGTTCACCTTCTCTCAGCGTTTCATCCCAAATGGAAACTTTTTTAGGGAGGTTTGGCGGCAAATTCTTTCTAAAACGATTATAATTCGTTATTAATCCTTGAGCTTCAAGTTTTTTGAATATTGTTTTTCTCATCCACAGGCACGATCCACCAAGTCTCTAAGAACTTGGCACTTTGTATGTTTGTACACTTTCATATAAAAATTGTACATCCTAAAATCTTGGGAAGATTGCGCGCGTCGTTTTGACTGCAGATGAGAAAACCAAGGATAGGCTCTTTGAATGGTTAATGCATGTTGAACTTGAAAGACTAAGGCTTCTAAAGGAGCTTGAGTTCATCTTTGTAGGCCGATGCGGCTGGGATTCCACCTGTATGAAGAAACACTACGTTTTCATAATTATCGAGGTGTCCTTTCTTCACCAGATCCATTAACCCTGCCATGGCTTTACTCGTGTAGACTGGGTCTAACATTATTCCGCCGGTTCTAGCAACCAGTTTGATTGTCTCCTTCGATTTTTCGTCGAGTATTCCATATCCTTCGCCTACATAGTCGTAGAGGATTTTAACATCATCCTTTGTTACGGTTAAGTCTAAGTTGAGAAGTCTTGCACACTCGTCTGCTATTTTTGTTGTGGTGTTGAGAAGCCAGTCGCCATCCGATTCGGTTGCTATGCCAATCACGTCGATTCCAGCTTTCAAGGCTTTGTTCCCAACAATAATTCCTGCTTGGGTTCCACCAGAACCAGCCGCGTGAATGAGGCAGTTGACTTTCATGTTCATCTTTTTCGCTTGCTTTTGCAGTTCTAGAACAGCGTTGACATATCCAACCGAGCCTAAGGGAGAGGAAAAGGGCGCAACGTAAGGAGTGTAGCCTTTCCCCTTCAACTCCTCGACGACATTTCTCGTTACTTTTACACTTTCGTGCCATTCTGCTTGAATGAATCTGATTTCTGCTCCGAAAATGTGATCTAAAAGAAGATTTCCGGTGTATTCTTGCGGCTCTTGTCCGCGCAACAGAAGTACAACCTTCATGCCAAGTCTTCTTGCAGCGACTGTAGTCGCTAAAGCGTGGTTTGATTGGATGACCCCGCCTGCTACAATAACGTCAGCGCCTTGTCTTGTGGCGTCTGCCATCTCAAACTCTAACTTCCTAACCTTGTTACCGCCGAAGACCAAGCCAGTTAGATCATCTCGCTTTATCCAGATCTTCGGACCGCCTAAGAGCTTTGACAGTCTCGGCATCTCTTCGAGCAGTGTTGGTAGATTAGCAAGCCTTATTCTCGGTAATCCCTCAATCATACTTTCAAGTTTCATTGCATAAAACCTCGGTCCCATATGTCAGGATTTCTGCATGCACAGTCCTCTTCTCCGGAATAAAAACTTTGATTTCTTCGAGTGAAGGGCTCATGTGTTATAACGGAACGCAAAGACTTACATATTTTTCTATAATCACAATAATTTGCAAAATTATGCAGATTACCCCCTTAAGAAATGATGATGAGTATGACCTCGGAAAAAGTGATAGAAATAGAAAATTTGACGAAAATGTACGGAAGGCACGTCGGTGTCAGAGACTTAAATCTAGACATTTACAAGGGAGGGATAACTGGTTTTCTCGGACCCAACGGAGCCGGAAAAACAACCGCCATACGATGTTGTCTCGCATTACTTGCGAAAACAGCGGGCGAGATAACCATATTCGGCTTGGATTCACACAGAGACAGTGTCGCAGTACGAAAACGCACGGGTTATCTTCCAGGAGATTTTGGTCTCATTCCATCCGTTAAAGTCAGATCCTACCTCAAGTATCTGCTTTCATTGAGCGAGTGTAAATCCACGGAAAAGATGGAGTCTTTGGCAGAGCGACTTGAGCTTGATCTTGGTCGAAAGACAAATGAGCTTTCCAAAGGCAACAGATTGAAGGTGGGAATCGTTCAGTCATTGATGGCAGATCAGGACCTCATCATCTTGGATGAGCCATCAGGGCTTGACCCGCTCATGCAGCAGGAGTTTTATCGCATTCTGCGGGAGGAAAAGAAGCAGGGAAAGACTGTTTTCATGTCTTCACATAATTTGGCAGAGGTTGAATCGGTCTGCGACAGGGTTGCCATTATCAGGAAGGGGCGACTAGTAGTTGTAGAAGACATACAGGTGTTACAGGAAAAGACAGGGAAGGTGCTTGAGGTCGAATTCAGAGATCCTTTCAAAATCGACGAATTCAGATTTGAGGGAGTGAGTAGTATACACGAAGATAATGGCAGGCTTGTCTTGACCATTCATGAAAACCTTGACAGTGTAATCAAGGCTGTCTCGAATCATCAAATACTGAACATGAATCTGAAAACCTATAGTCTCGAGCAATTGTTTTTGAAGTATTATGCGGAGGAAGAAGTAGACGAAGGAGAAGATGAATGATGTTCGGCAGAATGGTTTATATGGAGCTCAGAACTGGATGGAAGGGACTCTTGATTTTTGGCCTACTTATCTTAATCATTTCGGCTGGCATCCCG
>Ga0209636_10004643_pt1 | contig 14012 bp, 8 predicted proteins | sample DeeMarSWOR152_54_FD_187464 | JGI IMG/M metagenome (GOLD analysis project Ga0209636, IMG submission 187464) | Marine sediment microbial communities from White Oak River estuary, North Carolina - WOR-1-52-54 (SPAdes) (version 2) | ecosystem: Environmental > Aquatic > Marine > Intertidal zone >...
TTTTTATATTCTATTATTAAATTCCTTCAATTCAAGATCGAGGGCAAATTTTCTTCCGCGCTAACTATTATTGTTTCATATCTTTTTTACACTACCATTAAATTAATTTTTAAATACGATTGAATTTACAAAATATTTTTTAATAAATATAAAAAAACTTGTTATGGGTAATACCGGTTGCTAACAATTACATTAGAATAGAGCAATAAACGAATCATAGTTAATTCCAATTACCCATCACCTGATCAAAACAAGCTTTTTCGTTACGATGAACGATCCTGCCTGCAAGCGAAAAAAATAAACGCCACTTGACAGTCCTTCAGCATTCCATTTTCGTGAGTAAGTGCCTGGAGGCATCTCCTCGGAAATAAGCTTCGACACTTCTCGCCCTAAAGAGTCAAAAACTATCAGCGTCACGAATGATTTTACAGGAAGTGTAAATGTAATTGTTGTTGATGGATTAAATGGATTTGGATAATTCTGGGAGACCGAAAATTTTGTTGGGGCGCTACTTTCTCCGGTATTATCTCTAGTTATCCCAGATTGCACTGTGAAAAAATCAGTCATCATTTTAAAATACTTTTCTTCAAACAAACCGGGCCCGTGTTGAGCATTGGGAACTAAAACATATTGACTCGATACGTTTGCTTTTTGAAGCGCATTAAAAAGCAATTCACTTTCACAATGGGGCACTAACGGGTCTGCATCGCCATGAAGAATAAGAAAAGGAGGATTGTTTGAATCTACATAAGTGATAGGATTTGCCAGCGCGCATTTTTCGACGTTATTCTGAATTGGTCCGCCAATAAGGCTTGATTCAGGAGAATTCGCATCATTATGAACAAGGCTGCTCCCGCAAGAGTCCATTACCAGAAAGTCCGTAGGTCCAAACCAATCAACGACAGCGTCAACCGAGCTGCTGTATATTGTATATTGGCCGACATTGCCTTCTATATCAGCGGTTGTTGAGCCAACTGTATATTGTTTGACAAATCCTGAGGTTCCTGCCAATGCAGCAAGGTGTCCACCCGAAGAGCTCCCGGTTATTCCAATAAATGAAGTGTCGATTTGATATTTCTCAGCATTTGCTCGAATAAACCTAATAACAGCTTTAATATCGTTTATTTGAGCGGGGAATTTTGCATCCATGCTCGAACGGTGGTTTGGAGTAACAACGGCAAAACCAGCGTCAAGCAATGCTTTGCCTAAGGTTGCAAGATCGCTTCCTTTTAAATTATTGCCAAACCAGGCGCTACCATAAATTGAAATCACTGCTGGATATGTTGGCTTTTCGACTATTGGCAGATAAATATCCAAATTATGATATGTCATTGTATCGCCCGCATAGTTCAAATCTTTCCAGTTTTTTGAATATTGCTGGCTGAAACAATTGATGTATACTAACGAAAAAATAACAATCGTAAAGCGTTTCATAATTTATTCCCTTTATTTGTACTTTCAATTAGAAAATAATTCCGATCTCTATTCAATTGTTAAAGTTTTTTTCAAACGGATATCTTTACATGAACTGCCAACTTGAATTTCCCACTTTCCCGGTTCTATTTTGAAATCGTTTATTTTGATGTCGTAAAAAGATAATTCAGATGCCGGTATTTTAAATGTGAGTGTTTTACTCTCTCCTGGTGCAAGTGTAATCCTTTGAAACCTTTTTAATTGATTGATAGGTACTTTAATAGATGCATCAACATCATGGACATAAACCTGAGCAACTTCATCACCTTTAAGTTTGCCAGTATTTTGAACTGTAAATTTGATTTCAACCTCACCATCTTTATTAATTTTATCAGAGTTAAGTGTTAGGTTGGTGTAGGTAAATTGAGTGTATGAGAGTCCATGCCCAAACGGAAATAAAACGGGCTCATCAAAATACATATATGTACGCGGATGATTAATAAGATCATAGTCCGAAAAAGGAGGAAGCTGCTGCGTTGCCGCATAAAATGTTTCAGGAAGTTTGCCGCCGGGATTAACATCACCAAATAAAACATCTGCAATTGCTTTGCCGCCAAATTGTCCCGCATACCATGCTTCTACGATTGCATTTGCTTTGTCTTCTGTACCTGCAAGAGCGATGGGTCCCCCATTGACAAGAACAACTATAATATTTATATTAACTTTGGAAACCTCTTCGATCAATTTTCTTTGTACGTCAGGTAATTCAATTTCAGCGCGGTCATGTTCTTCTTGCGAAATTCCGGGCGTAGTACCAACGACAAGGATAACCGCATCTTTTTTCGCGGCAACTTCCTTAGCTTTACTGAAGTCTTTTTGGTGAAGATCACATGTGAGTTTTGCATCTGCATTAAACGTATTATCATAAAATTCCAATACTATTTCATATTCTTTACCTGCTTGTAGTTCTACAGATGCTTTGCTTTCCTGTTCTGCATGGTCACGCCAATCGTCAATTATCAATTTACCATCTAAATAAAGACGTGCCCCATCATCGTTGCTGACACCAATTTGATGGATAGTTTCAGGTGGAATTATTTTACCTGTCCACCGAACGGAGAACTTATCGTCCGGGATACCAGGAGCAGGGGGGAAGGTGCCAAAACTGAAATCCACTGAGGCGTCGATACGTGTAACAACAGGTTTTCCAGATAGTTCAATGTTATCGAAATATTCACCTTTCATGCCTGTTTGATCAGTACCTTCAACTTTGGTGAAATATTGAGGTTCTATAGGGCTTAATAAGCCGCCACCAATATGACACCCTAATATATATTCTACATCAATCCCCACAGATGCAGCATTTTCTTTTATTCCTTCAAGAGGACTGACCTGAACGTTAGGAGAGCCGCTATAAATACCCAACTGAGTTTTTAACGCATTTGGGCCCATAACGGCAATTGATTTTATTTTATCCTTTTTTAAAGGTAATATCCCATTATTTTTAAGGAGTACGATTGATTTCTGTGCAGCTTCAAGCGCCAAATCACGATGTTCTTTGCAGTCAAGTTTATCCTTTGGAATAGAAGAATAAGGTACCATTTCAGGCGGATCGAATTCGCCCAATCTGAAACGTGCTGATAGAACTCTTTCCAAGGCACGATCTATATCTTTAACTTCCAATAATCCTTCATCGAGGGCTTCTTGCAGGTATCGACGATAGGCTACCCCGCAGTTTAGATCGCAACCGGCAAGGATACTTCTTGCGACAGCTTCGGCGCCGGTTTTGAAGAACTGATGTCCGAATAACATGTCGAAAATAGCACCGCAGTCGGTTACCACATACCCTTCGAAACCCCAGTTACGTCTTAACAGGTCGGTTAATAAAAATGCATTTGCATTACATGGAACATGATTTAGTTCATTATATGCACCCATTATGGAATAAGCTTTGCCTTCAACAATAGCCTGATGAAATGCTGGTAAATAATAATCAAACAAGCTGCGCATGTCAACATCGGAAGAACCTGTATGGCGGCGTTCTTCCTCATTATTTGCTACAAAGTGTTTTGGAGTGGAAACGGTTTTCAAATAATAAGGGTCATCACCTTGCATACCTTTAACAAACGCGACACCCATGCGGGAAAGTAGATAAGGATCTTCACTGTAGGATTCTTCATTACGTCCCCAGCGCGGGTCCCGAGCAATATTAATAGTAGGACTCCAGTAAGTTAATCCATTACCCTTAATAACATTTAATGCACGTGCTTCATCAGATATAACTGTAGCAACACGGTATACAAGATCTGGATCCCATGTAGAACCCAGCGCAACAGCTTGCGGAAATGAAGTTGCACCGCTTGCAAGCACTCCATGTAAAGCTTCACTCCAATAGTTATACTTAGGAATTCCTAAACGAGGAATTGAATCTGATTGATTGGTTAATTGATTAATTTTCTCATTAACTGTCATTAAGCTTATCAAGTCAGCAAGTCTTTCTTTATAAGAATTGGGTTTAAAGACATTTACAATTACGGAGCTACTTGCTGAGTCTTTACTTTTGCTGGAAAGAATTAATAAATAATAACCGGGACGGGGAAAAGTAACTTCTGTAACAGGATTCGAAGCATCTTTAAAAACAACTTCAGAATTCTGCGGGCACGTCCATTCTACTTTTATTTTGTTTGAAGACACACTTCCTTTAAGTTGTGCGGCGTGTGTCTTTTCCCAATTAATAATTTGATTACTTCCGGCGCTAATCGTAATAGTTTGGGAGAATAATAAAGTAGAATTAAAAACCAGAAGGACTACTATTCCAATTATTGATTTGATAATTCTTTGTTCCATTTAACTCTCCATCTAGAGTGGTTAATAATTAGATATAAGGTAATAGTTCATCGGGTCAACGTACGAAGCACTTTGGAGACCCGTTAAATTTATCTATTTTACATTAATCTGGTAGCAGGCAGATTCTATCCTGACACAAAAGTACGTCGCACGTCTGTCTACCACACAGGTGAACTATTACAATAAAAGATTTATTGCATATCAGCCTTTCACTTCGTTAAAGCCAAAAACTGATTATTCAAACCTTATCCAATCAATTTCAATAGCATTTTTATCTTTTAGCAGTACCAGCAGGTTATGAATTCCCGGTTTAAATTTTGATAAAGATGAAGTAACAATATTCCATTCATCACCTTTGGGAATTTCTACCCGGGCAATTATAGGGCCATCCACTTTATCCAACCGCAGTTCTAAAGTGCCTTCTGTTTTTGATGAAGCTCTAACATGAACCGATTTTAATTTTTTGGTTCCGAAATCAACACTGTTGTATTGTATCCAGGCATTCCCGGTATCGAGTATGGCCTTCCAGCCTTCAAACCTATTGAGTGTATCCAGGAATACGACTGATGCGCCTTCATTGCTTATGTGACTATACCTGTCAATCTGTATTTTTTGGGATGCATCCGTTAATCCTACACCACGTAATGTAGGGATTACTTTTTTAATTGTACCATCTTCGTTGAAAAACAAACTATCGATCCTAATTGACCTGTTTTTATCAAAATGAGGAGACAGGTCATTATCATGATAGAAAAGATACCACTGATCTTTGAACTCAATAATTGATTGGTGATTAGTCCAACAGCCTGAAGGAGACTCATCCATTATCACTCCCGTAACCTTAAAGGGACCCATTGGATTATCACTTATTGCGTATTCAAGCCTTTCGGTTTTATTCTGTACATGCGGATAAGTTAAATAATAGATGCCATTGCGTTCAAACATATAGGGGCCTTCTTTAAGCCCTTTATCAGGCAGATTTTCAATTATCTGCGGTTCAGAGGCAAGTTCCAGCATATTTTCTTTCAGCTTTGCCACAAAAATATTCCTCGCTGACCAGTATAAATAAGCCTGTCCGTCTTTATCGATAAAGGGGTTAGGATCGACCCCACGAACATTTTCAATTGGCGCTGGCTGTGGAGTAAAAGGCCCATAAGGTTTATCCGCCACCGCAACTCCGATTGAAAAAAACCTGCCATCTTTTGGTTTTGCAGGAAAATAGAAATAATACTTGCCATTTTTAGCAATACAATCAGGCGCCCACATGCTGTATGATGTAGAATCAACCCAATTCACATCATTCTGACTCACAATCACGCCATAGTCGGTCCAGTCGGTAAGGTTAGGGGATGAGAAAACGTGATAGTCTTCCATGCAAAACCAGCCGATACGGCCCCGTTCTTCGTTAGCGAGAATATCGTGTGAAGGATAAACATAAACTTTACCTTCAAAAACCCTTGCTGAAGGATCTGCTGTAAACTGATTGGTGATAATCGGATTTTGAGCGAATGTATTGTTGGTGATGATTAATATTAGTGTAGCAAAAATGAATGTGATAATGGCAGAGTCTCGCATAATATAGATCCCACTAAAATGATTTGATTATATTTCAATAAGGATTAATTCCTTTGCTTTTGAAAAACTTCCGGCTTGCATTTTGAAAAAGTATAGTCCGCTATTACTTATTAATAAAGTCTAATCACGTTCTATTTCATCAAAATAAATTTCTTTATAGCTGAAAAATTTCCAGCTTGTATTTTGTAAATATAAATCCCACTTGCAAGACCATTTCCCGACCCGTCGGGATTGGAAGCATCAAGCTTAATATCATACTTGCCCGGTGGTTGATATTCATTTACAAGCGTTGCAATTTCATGCCCAAGTAGGTTATAAATCTTTAAAGATACATAACCGCCTTTTGCCAATTGGTAGCTTATGTTTGTCACCGGATTGAAAGGATTGGGATAGTTTTGCGACATATCATAAGTTGTAACTATTCCTTTCTTTTCAGAGATTGCAGCCGTTTGTTTAAATATCAACTGTGATAAGTGATAAAGGCCGTATTTCCAAACTGTCCAGTCATGCCCTGCACCTGCTACCAAATTATAGATGTGCGGCACATTATGCTGCTCAAGATAGTTGTGGGTTTGTTGGCTGAGGTACAGCAGTCCATCGTTAGTGCCGCACGAAATCCAGAGTTGTAATATGCTATCGGCTGTAGCTGCAGGATTTGGGACAAGTTCTGCGGGTGCTTTTGTGTTTGGAGCAGCAGAAAATGCGCCTACCCAGGCAAATGTGTCAAGGTGAGCCAACCCAAAATTAAGCGATTGACCACCGCCCATAGAAAGACCTGCGATAGCTCGGTTTTCCCTTCCTGTTAAAACCGAATAATTCGAATCGATAAACGGGATCAAGTCATTAAGGAGATCAAATTCAAAAGTCTCGAATGCTTTAACTTTCTCAGGATCAAACATATTGCCCCCGGCATCGTCATTTACCATCGCGCGGCCGTTAGGGAGAACAACTATCATCGGCTCGAGTTTTTGATCGGCATATAAGTTATCAAGAATAATATGCGGGTTACCATTATTGTACCATTCTCGTTCATCGCCGCCAATGCCATGCAATAAATAGAGCACATTATATTTCTTGTCTTGCGAATAGCCGGGTGGTGTGTAAACCAAAGTTTGCCGATCTACGCCCACTGTCGTTGAATGATAGGTAGCTGTGGTTATCTTCCCGTGTGCGATGTTGGGTCTATACGAATCATAATCCGCAGGTGGTGGCGGGAATTTGTTTTCTTGTGAATAGCTGTTTGAAAAAAGTATTCCCCAGATTATGAGTATCAAAATAATGCGAAAAAAATATCTCCAAATACTCATATCGTTCCCTCTTTTAAATTTGTCTTTTTGGGAAATATTTATTGATACTACAAATGTTTTTTTCATCATTGCTCTGAGAAGGTAGATTTTTCACCCGCTTTAGTTTCAATATCATAGATGAAAGTATTTTTTAATTTGACATTTTTTAGAGTTGCCTTATTAGAAATTATAGGTTCTTTTATTTTAGGAGTATGAAAAAAAGGATTTTGATTTTCACCTTTAGCAAATTTAAGAGGTGTTGTATCTTCTGCTTTTAATTTTGTATAAGAACGAATCCGACAGTTGCCACCCAGGTTTGACTTAATAACTAACTTTGAGATTGCTCCGTTTTTCCACTCCAGAGATTCAATCTCGAAACCTCCTCGGGCACGAAGGCCGTTTACGCTACCGTTTTTCCAAACATCAGGTAATGCGGGAAGAACGAAGATAGCCCCATCATTGCTTTGTAAAAGCATTTCAGCAACGCCGGCAGTAAAACCAAAATTTCCATCAATCTGAAAAGGAGGATGAGCATCAAACATATTCGGATAAGTACCGCCTTTTTGTTTTCCGTCGTGTTGGATAGCAGGTGTTAATTGGTCGGCAATCAGTTTTAAAGCATGATCGCCGTCGAGAAGACGTGCCCACAAGTTTACTTTCCATCCCATGGACCAGCCGGTGGATTCATCACCTCGTGCTATCAGCGATGTCTTTGCTGCAGAAAATAATTCTGGTGTCCGATAGGGTGATATCTGATTGGAAGGGAACAAGCCATACAAATGTGAGACATGGCGATGTTTGTCAGTCTGGCTGTCCCAATCGTGCATCCATTCCTGCAATTGGCCCCACTGTCCAATTTGCATCGGCGGTAGACGTTTTAATGCATCATTTATTTTGTTTACAAATTCCTTATCCGTCTTTAAGATTTCTGCTGATTTTATCGTTTTCGTGAACAGATCAAAAAGTAATTGGTTATCCATTGTTGTTCCGGCAGAAATGGAAGACTCAGGATGATCCGCCGGAGAATTTTCCGGAGAAACTGAAGGACAAACAACAAGCCATTTATGCTGCGGTTCTTCAACTAAAAAGCTAAGATAAAATTCAACCGCACTTTTCATTACTGGATATACCGATTGAAGATATTCTCTATCGCCGTTGAATTCATATTTTTCCCATAAATGCTGACAAAGCCAGGCACCGCCCATGGGCCACATTCCCCAAAATGATCCATCTATAGGTCCGTTCATTCGCCAGATGTCCGTATTGTGATGAAGCACCCATCCTTTTGCACCATACATATCTTTTGCTGTTTGTTTTCCGGTCTGAGAAAGCTCACGTATCATTTGAATCAGCGGCTCATTCATTTCGCTTAGGTTTGTGATTTCAGAAGGCCAATAGTTCATTTCCGTGTTTATATTTACAGTGTATTTGCTATCCCACGGTGGATAAAGCTGATCGTTCCAAATCCCCTGAAGATTTGCAGGCTGCCCACCGGGTCGTGATGAAGAAATTAGCAAATAACGACCAAACTGAAAACATAAAGCTACCAATTGCGGATCATTGCTTTTGGCAAATTGTTCAATACGAACGTCGGTGGGATTTTTTACAGCATCGGTTATACCCAGATCAATGCTGACTCTATTAAAATAATGCTGATAGTCGGCAATATGATCTTGTAAAGCTTGTTCATAACTTTTTTTCAGAGCTTTTTGAAGATAGCTATTTGCTCTTTCATCGGCATTGGCACTGATATCATTATAATTTTTAAAACTTGATGCAATTGAAATATAGAGAGTTGCAACATCAGCATTGTTGACAATAATACTGTTATTGTTTGCCGATACCGATCCTCCTTCGGTTGCTATTTTTACCTGAACTTGAAATTTAACTGCACCTTTTACAGAATCGCAATCACCTGTTACTCCCGACATGATTAATTTATCATCACCTTCAGTTGAAATATCTACCGGTGCAGGACGATTCATTGAAGCCGTTAAATTTATTTTGCCGGTTTTGCTGGCTGTAATTCGAAGAATAATAACCTGGTCCGGAAACGAAGCAAAAACTTCGCGTTTATATGTCACTCCATCAACATCATAGTGAGTAGAAGTCACAGCCGTTTCAATATTCAGTTCCCGATAATAATTTGTAAAATTTTCATGTCCCGGAAACGAAAGCTCAAGATTTCCAACGACTTGATAAGGCATACCTTGTGAATTCCGGCTGATAAATTTCTGGTTCACCAAATCTTGCGCTTCCTTATACTTGTCTTCAAAAATTAATTGCCTGACTTTTGGTAAAGCTTCTTTAGCATCAGGATTATCATTCCGATTAGGTTGCCCAGCCCAAACAGTGCTTTCATTGAGTTGAATTTCTTCTTTCGAAGGAATTCCGAAAACCATAGCACCCAAGCGACCATTGCCGATAGGCAGCGCTTCAACCCATTGTTTGGCAGGTTGATTGTACCATAGTTTCAATAAAGTGCTGCTTTGTGCTGATAACTCCAGTGTAAATAGTAAACAGAATATAATGAGGAAAAAAATGAAACCCAGGTTATTCAGTTTAGTATTTATAATCATGTTCTTAATCTCTTATTTATCTTCAGGAAATAAATCAGTTAGTGAAACTACATCTGTTCTAAACCAATCAAAATCAACATACCCGCCTGTTTCTTGCGTTGCATAGTTAAATAGACAGAACTTGTTGCCAGTAAAGATTTTAAGACTGAATCTCATGTTGAGTTCATTCCCAATCTTCACGAAGGATTTGTTATCCAGGCTATATGAGAATGAAGCAGTGCCTGTACCCGGTGCTGCTTTTCCATCAAAATAATGAGCAGCGCCAGAGCCATAAATTGCACTCGCGCGTAAATAGATTATTGATCCTGCCACAACCGAAGAGTCAATTGTTTCACCGTTATTTACCATTATTATAAAATTCTCTCCGTTCACTTTTTTTATTCCTATATAGGCATGAGGATTTTGAAATATCGCTAATCCGGCAATATCTCCTTCTTTCATTTTACCAAAATCCATTTTAATCGTAGCAATGGAAGCCAATGTATCGGAATAATATGCAAACATCCTCTGGGTAAGTGTATTCCGGGCTTTTTGCAAACTATCAACAACTGTTACTGTTTTAAGTCTTAAAAATCCAGGCTTTTCAGACAACGACCATTTGGTTGGTTCCGGATTATGATTCCATCCCCACTGCATGCCTAATTGCTTTTGATCAAATTCGTCCGATGTCGGTAATACTTTGATCGGGTAAGTTTTCCCGACATTTGGTTTTTTGTAAGTGACCACAGCCTTTCCATCGACACCGACCATTGGCCAACCATCGATCCATGTTATCGGTTGTAAAGATGGAAAACGTCCGAATGGACCGCTATCAACAAAGAGCATGGTCCACCATTCTCCTGTTTGTGTTTGAATAAGCGCTCCCTGATGAATACCAAAGTTTGGACCGTATGTTTTTTCACTGATGACTACTTTCTGTTCGTAAGGGCCATATATATTTTTTGAACGCAACGCCACCTGTATTCCATCTAAACCGCCATAGGTACAATACAAATAATAATAGCCATCGATTTTATAAACGTGCGTTCCTTCAAGACCTTTCTGGATATCCCCTACATATATTAAAGAGTCTTTGCTTATCGGGGCAAAATTTTCATCCAATTCGGTCATGCGTATTTCACTGTAGCCGTGCGCGACATATATTCTTCCATCATCGTCAAAGAACAAACCAGGATCATAAAATCCCTTGGGTAATTTTCTTATTTCCCAGGGACCTTCAGGTTTTGTTGCAGAACATATAAAGCCCCCTTCATCGAGTGTAATAAAGAGTAGATAAAATTTGCCGTTGTTGTATTTGATGCTTGTTGCCCATTGTCCATGACCATACCTGGCGCATCCGTCGAGATTGTAACATGGGCTGAAATCGAATCGCGGTACAGCATTGCTGCAATATTCCCAATTTACCAGGTCTTTGGATTTAAGAACTGTAACTCCCGGGAAAATAAACATGGTTGTCGTAACCATGTAATAGGTATCATCCACCAGGATTACATCCGGGTCCGGGAAATCTGCGGCAATAACCGGGTTGGTATAAGTTCCGTCTCCGTTATCGCTCTGTAATTTCTGTGCTGATAATGTAGATGAAAAGCAAAATATAAAAAGTATACTAATAAGTAAATAAATATGATTTTTCATATCGATTATTTCCTTTATTTTAAATAGTGTAATTCTTAGAAGTCTCGATCTTCAGGATTTCCCATATCAATTCTAAATAAGTCGTTTTCCGATGAACCGCCACTGTAAACCATATATAAGTAATTGCCATTTCCCCATAAGAGTTTCGTTGCACCTGAAGGAATAATACCTTTATAGATTTCATCAATGTTGCCAGTTGATGGATCATAATAAAGTATTGGAGCTACATTGTCAGAACCGATATAAATTCCACCTTCTGAATCTATCGTAAATGTAGCAGGTGTCGATTCTGCATACGCTTCTCCAGCAGATGCCCAATCAAATGCTAATTCAGCATCCCCTAAATTACCTTGATCATCCAGAATTTGATGACGCCAGATTGCCATCTCAGGATGTGTTTCATCTGAACTTCTTAATTCAATAAGCGCATAAAGATAGTTGTCAATAACGCGTAAACAGAAAATTTCATCACTTGAGTATAAGCCTGCTTGCTTTGTTGAAAGATCTGGTAGTACAATATTTATGTCAGCTCTTCTTCCACTTGCATATAGTGTTCCATGACTATCAAAAACACCTGTATTAACTCTTTTCGATACAGTTGCATAAATATGTACAGTATCAGATTCAACGACATAAATATCATTCAGATTTCTAAACAAGTAGAGTTTTCCATTAGGATCAATCGCTGCTCCCTGTATCGCTCCATCTGCGTTACCAATTTGTGTTTTTTCACCTGAAGGAGTAATTTTATAGACTTCACGTGTTGTTGTATTTTCTACAACATATACGTTTTCATCTTTATCGATTGCAAGACAGCCAAGCATTGTCCCACTTAAGAATTGTCCATAAGGCTCATAAACAGTTGAAATTGTATATGGTTCCCATCTACCAAGATTAACAGCTCCGTAAACATGGACTTTTATTGATAGTGAGTCACCAGAACGATCTGGTCGTCTGATTTTTATTGATGAGTTAGAAAAATCAACAATTTCAGCATTATAGCCATTAATGTGCACACTTACTTTGTCTTGATTGTCGGTAAAGTTTTCACCATTAATGGTTAAATAGTTTACGCCTGCAACAGCCACAGATGGAACGACTTCAGTGATCGTGGGGGAATCGGTTTCCTCTTCGACAAACTTCCATTGCGCTGTTGGTCCGTCATATTCACAGCCAGTCATAACCACGATAAATATGATTATGAGGGCAGCTAATATTTGTTTATATATTTTCATTGAAATCTCCTTTTTAGTACTTTATTAACGTGTATGAATTAACTGGAAATAAAATTTCTATATACTCCTGATTAGTTACCATTATAATGAAAATCGTACTGTCATTCGTTGAACACTATCAAAAATTCCAAATGGTGTGTACGAATAATCAAACGCTAATCCAGCATACGCAGCACCAACACCATAAGAAAATCCAGATTCATCATTATTGCTTATGTATCCACATCTAAGAGAAAGTTTATTCATTATGCAATAATCCAATCCAATTTTGATTTGCTCTGGATGAGAACGATAATGGCTTGCATCAACAGCGACATAAAGAGAATGATTTGTTGGTTTGTTTTCCATTAAGTCAAGTACATCCATAGAGATACCAAGATTAAACACTAATGGAAGTTGGAAACTTTCCTCAACATATTCAATTTCTTTTGAAAAATTTCTTACAGACATACCAAATACGAGGCTATGAAATCCAGGTTTATACTGAGTTCCAAAATCAAAAGCAAGTGGTGTCATATCAGTTGATGTTGCTTTGGTTGTTGTATCCACAACTGTATTACCAAGAGAATCAATTACAGCAATATAATCAGGGATTAAGGTTCCTCCAAGGTCTTGATTAACCCAGCGTATTTGAGCCCCAACGCTAAATTTATCTGTGAGTTGTTTAGCATATCCAAAGCCCACTGCGGTTGCATCAAGTGAGAAAACTTTTGTATCAACATAACCTTTTGATACTGTTTTATCGATACGTGTACCATAAAAATCACCATAATCTACAGTTTGCAAACTTAATCCGAAAACACCATATCGGCCTTTTGCTGGATTTAGTGCGAAACTAACGGTTGAGTGATTAATGTCTGCAATCCATTGGTTGTGGCTTGCTGTAAAATCAAACAAATTATTCATCGAAGCCATTCCAGCAGGATTGAAAAAGAGAGCGCTTGAACCAATTGATAAACTGGTCATCGCTTCTGCTATTGCAGACGCTTTTGCATCAGAAACAACAGACAAAAATTGAAAACCTGACTGTGCAAGTTTTTTTTCTGAGGCGAATGTAGCAACGCTCATTAAGCGCATAACAAGCAGCAATGTAATTGCATTTATTATTATTTTTTTCATGGCAACTCCTTTTATCGAATGACTACAAATTTACGATGAACTTTTTCACCTTTTTTGAATATCAACTCGCCTTCTCTAAATCTTAAATCACCCTCGCTGTAGATCAATTTATCAGTTTTGGGATCGCGATAGTCGCGAGTTGCATAGATATCTTGCTCGGCGTAAGTATCTTTTGTTGCTTCAACAACGAGAATATAAATGCCACTCACAATAATTTGTCCAGAGCTGGTCATACTATCCCATAATTCATCACCAGAACCATCAATATGTTCACGTGTATAAATTAAATCGCCACGTTCAGTGAATACTCTGACATTACAGAA
>Ga0209636_10004644_pt1 | contig 14012 bp, 4 predicted proteins | sample DeeMarSWOR152_54_FD_187464 | JGI IMG/M metagenome (GOLD analysis project Ga0209636, IMG submission 187464) | Marine sediment microbial communities from White Oak River estuary, North Carolina - WOR-1-52-54 (SPAdes) (version 2) | ecosystem: Environmental > Aquatic > Marine > Intertidal zone >...
AGATAAGGGCCGATTTATTTGTAATCTTGAGCGGATCCTATTCCATTCCTGCCCTACAGATAGCAAGGGAATAAAATGAACGTGGCCCAGCCAGTGGATTTGGGGAGGCATTCCATGCAAAAGGGGACAATAAAACGGCTAATTGCAGACCGTGGTTTTGGGTTCATCAAGACAGAGCGGGAAGAAGAGCTCTTCTTTGGCCGCAACCAGCTTCAAGAGGTGGACTATGGTTCCCTTAGAGAAGGGCAAAAAGTGGAATTTGAGGTTACACGGGACCCCAACGGTCGCCTCCACGCAATCAGGGTGAGGCTTGCTCAGCCTAAAGGCGAATAGCAGCAAGTCCAGCCAGCGGATTTGGAGAGGGCAAGCAACTAATTCGCAAGGAGGAATTGAAACGATGATACCCGTACTAAGGAGAGGTTCAGGGCTAGTGAAAGCCCGAATGCGAGCAAGGAAAAAAAGGCTAAGAAAGGCACGAAAAGTAGGGAAAACCTGAACCAAGGCTTTTGAGTTGGTGCCTAGCCAGTGGGTTTTGAGGAGACTAGGTGAAGAAAAAGGAGATGAACAGGATACTTCAGGACGAGATACAACACATCTCCCCTGCCAAAGCCACGCGGTGGCAACCAGTATTTCGGATGACATATAAAATGATTCGCCGCCAAGACCTGGGTGGAAACCCAGCCACAAAAAGGCGGGAATCTTTCTTAAGGTGTATAGAGAACATAAAGCGGACTTTCCCCGAGTTTAACCCCGTTGACTTGGACTATGACACAGCTTTCTTCGGCCCTGTGCCGACGTCACAGAAGCAAGATAGTAGCCCTATATTCGGAGGTTCCAGAGCAAGACGAAGATAGGCAAGAGCCAAATACTTTCTCAAAAGTTGGTCTATCCTCCGATAAAGCCTCAAGCTATGCTCAAACTTCACTGAGCTAGCGAGTGGTATAATTAGGATTAGGATGTATACCATGCCTAATGAGTAGGCTGACAAGCCTGCTTAGAGAGGTAACATTTTGGCTTCTCGTGACTTCGACTTCAGCGCCTCCGCCTTATCACGATTAACCACACTGTCAGACCAATCAACACTGCTATAAGAAGCCAGCTCCACCATGCCATGGTAGTCCTCCTACAATCCTAACATTGGAACAAATCATTTATCACATACTACTCTAAACTCATCTTGGATACAAGCCTAGAATCGCCACAATTTGACAAACTGTATAATGTATCGAATTATCATTGAACAAAACTGACTATTGTGCAATCTGCTCCATCGTAATGGGAATTCCAAAGATATCGTCCAACTAGGCCTGCTATAAAAATAGCATGTTGTTTCTCATTAGCCTCATCCTATATCTTGAAAGCCGCACAGAAAACTATTGACAATTTCTTGAATAATAGTTTAAGCTGTATAAGAACACCATCAATAAGAGTAGCCCCTACACAAAATAGTACCCTAAGGCCAATATAAGGTGGGTGGTCGGGTGCGTGCATCGCGTATCAGCTGAAGGTCTGTCCAAGGATGAGGATTTTGGGGAAACCGAACTGTTACTAAGGACAGACACAGGAGATACTATGTTCATAAGGGAGGGATTGCCATGTCACGGGCAAAGACTAGATATGGCGACTCAACTCGTGGTAGCTTATCACATTCCTAACTTTGATTTATTTGAATTCTTTGGAGGTTGAGACAATGAATAAGAAAATTTTGAGTAGAGTCTTTGGAGTTGTATTGGTTTGTATCGTCTTCGCGTCGGCTCTTCCAGTCTCTACAGAGCCAGTAGCAGCAGCCACCATACCTATAGTAGAGACAATGAACATAGTCGATGTTTCACAAACGGCAGCGGCTCAGGGTGAGAAGGTCGACTCTATACCCGGCTATGTTTATAAAGCTGACGGCACCGTTACTGCCCTTTCACTTGCAGCCTTACAACCACGAGCAGAGGTTAAAGATAATTATTCGGATGGAGTCCAATCTTCCTCTTTAGAGGCAGCTAACAAAGTAGAGGGTTCTACGTATGTTCCGGACGAGATTCTCGTGAAGTTCAAGCCAGGAGTTACTAATACTGTCAAAGCGAATCTTCTCAAAAAGCATGGTTCGAATTTAATAAAGGAATTCACACCTGTTAGCGTTTCTTACATGAAACTCAAGGAGGGATTGAGTTTAGAAGAGGCAATCAAGGACTATGAGGCGGACCCAAATGTTGAATACGCAGAGCCAAACTATATTCGTCACATCGATCAAACCATACCTAATGACCCTTCTTTTTCCCAGCAATGGGGGTTGCATAACACTGGGCAAAGCGGTGGCAGTCTAGATGCCGATATTGATGCACCTGAGGCTTGGGATATAGAAACAGGGAGCTCTGATGTAGTTATTGCTGTCATTGATTCCGGAGTTGATTGGAACCACCCTGATTTAGCAGCCAATATCTGGACCAATAATGACGAAATTGCTGGCAATAGTATTGATGATGACGGCAATGGTTATGTTGATGATACGAGGGGCTGGGATTTCGTTAGTGTAAGTCCCAGTGCTGTTTATCCGGGTGAAGACCCTGGCCCTACTGATAATGACCCCATGGACTTTCACGGACATGGGACTTTTGTTTCAGGCATTGTAGCGGCTGTCCCAAATAACGCAGTTGGGATAGCAGGAATATCTTGGAACTCAATGATTATGGCTGTGAGGGCGGGTTACAAAGATAGCTCGGGTGACGGATCCATGACGCTAAGTGATGAGATAGCAGCCATCACTTATGCAGCCGATAACGGCGCTGACATAATTAATATCAGCTTCGGTGGGTACTCCTATAGCGTATCCGAAAAGAACGCCATTGATTACGCCTATTCCAAAGGCGCTGTTATCGTTGCTGCTGCCGGGAATGATAATACCAGTTCCAAACTTTATCCTGCTGCTTACGACAAAGTCATCGCAGTTGCGGCAACTGATCATAATGATGACCGAGCTTCTTTCTCAAACCTTGGATCGTGGATAGATGTTTCAGCCCCCGGCGTGGATATTTATAGCACTCTATTCGATGATACATATAGTTTCAAATCAGGCACATCCTTCGCCTGCCCACATGTTTGTGGATTGTCAGCCTTGCTCTTATCTGCACACCCAGAATTCAATTACCAAGAAGTCGAACGCAGAATTAAGAACACAGCCGATGATATTAACACACCTGGTTTCGATGTTTACACAGGATACGGCCGAATCAATGCTCAAAAGGCAGTGGATATCAATGCCTGGATAACGAGCCCGACAATCGGCTCAATTGTTTCGGGAACAGTTGATCTGATTGGCATTGCAACCTCTCCGAACTTCTTGAGTTATAAGGTTGAATACGGCTTGAGCTATACCCCACTAACCTGGACACAGGTCGGAAGCACTTCTTACACACCGGTAACCAACGGCATATTGGCTACCTGGGATACCACTGGGGTCGTTGATGGAAATTATGCTATTAAGCTAACCGTCCAAAACGCTGATGCAAGTACATTCGTTGACAGCAAGGTTGTTACAGTTAGGAATAATGCAGGAAGAATTGTTTTCGATTCTAGTCGGGACGGGAATGAAGAAATCTACATAATGAATGCTGACGGGAGCACCCAGACCCGCCTTACCAATAATGCTGCTGGGGATATTTATCCTGCCTTGTCACCTGATGGAACAAAAATCGTTTTTTCTTCATACCGTGATGGAACTACAACAGAAATTTATGTAATGGATACAGACGGGAGCAATCCCATCCGCCTTACCAATAATTCTTATCATGACCTGAGCCCGGTTTTCTCACCTGATGGGACTAAAATCGCTTTCTTTTCTGACCGTGCAGGGGACTACGATATTTATGTGATGAATGCTGATGGAACTGATCAAACCGCTCTTACCTACTATGCTGACCACGATATGTATCCTAAATGGTCACCGGACGGTACGAAAATCGTCTTCTCCTCTACAGTCATATACGGAGATCGTAATATTTTCGTGATGGATGTAGATGGAACAAATCTAATAGCACTTACAACTAATTCAGCTTATGATTCAGTGCCAACTTGGTCACCGGACGGACAGAAGATTGCTTTTGCTTCTAATCGTGGCCATACTGATTTTTATGATTTCGACATTTATGTGATGGATGCTGATGGTAGCGATCAAACTCAGATAACGAGCAGCTCGAGTGCAGAGGATCGTCCAACTTGGTCAATTGACGGAAGCAAGATAGCCTATGAATCTAACCTCGTTGGCAACTATCAGATATATGTGATGAATGCGGATGGAAGCAATCAGACCCAGCTCACCAGCAGTGCAGGAACAAATATGCGGCCATACTGGGGTCCTGGTTACGTAGTAGACCTAACTCCCCCCACCATCAGCTCAGTGAGTCCCAACCATGGCATTCAGGGACAGACCTTGAGTGTGACCATCACCGGCACCCACCTCACTGGGGCTACATCAGTCGACTTTGGCTCAGGCATTACCGTGAACTCCTTCATTGTTGATAGCTCAACCCAGATCACAGCCAGCATCACTATCAGTGGTTCCGCTACCACAGGTGCAAGAGATGTCTCGGTTACCACACCCGGTGGCACCGCATCAAAGACGGGAGCCTTCACCGTCAACCAGGGCCCACCAACCATAACCTCAATCAGCCCCAACAGTGGCGTCCAGGGGGAGACATTAATTAGTGTGACCATCACCGGCACCTATCTCACCGGGGCCACATCGGTCAGCTTCGGCTCGGGGATAACGGTCGGCAGTTTCACCGTAGATAGCTCCACGCAGATAACTGCCAGTATCACAATCGACGATGCTGCCACTGCTGGAACGAGGGATGTCTCGGTCACTACTCCGGGTGGCACAGCCACCCTGACAGACGGCTTTACCGTAATACAGCAACCACCCACCATAACCTCACTAAGCCCAAGCCAGGCTTTCCGCGGAAAGGCCCTAGATATCACCATCACAGGCGAACATTTTATTGGAGCCACAGCAGTGGGCTTTGGCTCAGGTATAACAGTCAACGGCTTCATTGTGGACGGCCCAACCCAGATAAGTGCCAGCATTGCAATCGATTCTGCTGCTACTCTTGGGGCAAGGGATGTATCGGTTACGACCCCCGCAGGCACTACTATGTTCGCGGATGGATTCCAGGTCATAGAAATGATAGTCAGTCCCGATGGATGGGGATGGCATAACCCATTGCCTCAGGGCAATTCATTAAGTGGTGTTTGGGGAAACTCTTCCTCCGACGTGTTTGCTGTTGGAGATGGTGGCACCATTCTCCACTATAATGGCAGCGTCTGGGAGTCCATGAGTAGTGGCACCGCAAATGGTCTAAGTGATGTTTGGGGCGCTAGTTCCTCAGATGTATTTGCTGTAGGAAGTTCTGGGACTATTCTCCACTATGATGGCAGCGCCTGGGAAGCTATGAGTAGTGGCACCACATATTGGCTTAATGACGTCTGGGGCAGCTCGCCCTCCGACGTCTTCGCTGTGGGTAATGGAGGCACGATCCGACACTATGATGGCAGCAGCTGGACATTGACGGTCAGCGGCACCGGAATGGATCTGTGGGCGGTCTGGGGAAGTTCAGCAGCCGACGTATTCGCCGTTGGCGAGGATGGCACCATACTCCACTATGATGGCAGCGCCTGGAGCTTAACTAGCAGCGGCACTATGGATAGCCTCTATGGTGTGTGGGGCAGCTCCTCCTCTGATGTGTTTGCCGTAGGACTGTATGGCACCATAATCCATTACGATGGCTCGTCGTGGAGCTCCATGAATAGCGGCACCGAAAATTACCTTGGCGATGTCTGGGGCACATCCCCGTCAGACATCTTTGCCACTGGCATCTCGGGGAGGATTCTTCATTATGATGGCTCCACGTGGAGCTTCATGAATAGCGGCACCTTCAATCACCTTAGCGGTGTCTGGGGCGCGGACTCCTCAGATGTATTCGCTGTGGGCGATTGGGGCACTATCGTGCACTATAATGGTAACTCTTGGAATCCTATGAGCTGTGGGATTACAAGCAGCCTGTACGGTGTCTGGGGCGACTCTCCCTCCAGCTTATTCGCGGTGGGGAGGGAAGGCACCATTCTGCACTATAACGGCAACATGTGGACGTCCATGGCCAGCGGGCTCGGCGACTACCTGGAGGAAGTCTGGGGAAGCTCGTCTTCTAATGTCTTCGTCGTGGGCGGTTTTCAACAGGGCATAATTCTGCATTATGATGGCACGTCGTGGAGCGAGATGAGCATCGGGGCAACAGGTCCTCTTCTTGACGTGTGGGGCAGCTCAGGCTCTGACGTATTCGCTGTTGGCGACGATGGCACCATACTCCACTATGATGGCAGCGCCTGGAGTTCAATGACTAGCGGCACAGCAAATGACCTCAAAGGTATCTGGGGCAGCTCGGGCTCCGATGTCTTCGCGGTCGGAGCATATGGTACCATCCTGCACTATAATGGTACCTCGTGGAATCCCATGGACTCTGGCATTACAAGCTGGCTATATGATGTCTGGGGTAGCTCCCACCCCAACGTCTTTGCCGTAGGCAAGGGCTATAACAATGAGTGGATTCTGCACTACGATGGCAGTTCCTGGAGTAAGACGGACACTGGCTTCACTTATGCCCCTCTGGATGCCGTATGGGGAAGCTCCTCATCTGATGTATTCTTTGCTGGCTATGGCGGTATCATGCTGCATTATGATGGAAGCGTGTGGAGTTCACTTGATAGCGGCTTCGGCGCCAACTTGAATGATATATTCGGAACCTCGGCCAATGACGTATTCGCCGTTGGGCAAGGTGGTGGCATACTACACTATCCCGAGTACGCACCACCCTCCGTAACCTCCGTCAATCCCAACCAGGGCTATCAGGGTGAGACCCTGGATGTCACCATAACAGGCACCCATTTCACCGGAGCCTCAGTGGTAGGCTACGGTCCTGAAATAACCGTTAACTACTTCACCGTCGACAGTGGAACCCAGATAACTGCCAACATCTCGATCGATCCCGTTGCCACACTTGGGGCAAGGGACGTATCGGTTACTACACCAGGTGGTACCGCCACCAAGACGGGCGGCTTCACCGTGAACCAAGCACCTCCCACTATAAGCACGGTGAGCCCCGACTCCGGAATTCAAGGTCAGACTCTCAGCAGCGTCACTATTACAGGCACTTATCTCACCGGGGCCACGTCGGTAAGCTTTGGCTCAGACATTACCGTGAACTCCTTCACCGTCGATAGTTCAACCCAGATTACGGCCGACATCTCCATAAGCTCAGGAGCTACGCCGGGGGCAAGGGATGTCTCGGTCATCACACCTGGTGGCACCGCTACCAAGATAGGCGCATTCACGGTTAACTATGCTCCTCCCACTATAACCACGGTGAGTCCCGACAGTGGCATCCAGGGGGAAACATTAAGTAGCGTGATCATCACCGGTACCTATTTCACCGGGGCTACCAGTGTGAGCTTTGGCTCAGGGATAACCGTCAACAGCTTCGCCGTCGATAGTTCAACCCAGATTACAGCTAATATAACCATTTCTGCTTCTGCAACCACAGGAGCCAGGGACGTCTCAGTTACTACACCAGGTGGCATTGCCACCAAGACAGGCGGATTCACGGTTAACTATGCTGCTCCTACTATAAGCACCGCTAGCCCCGGCGGTGGCATTCAGGGACAGACCTTAAATGTGAACATTAGCGGCAACTACTTCACCGGGGCCACCAGTGTGAGCTTTGGCTCAGGAGTAACTGTCAACAGTTTCACCGTTGATAGCTCAACTCAGATTACAGCAAGCATCTTCATCGATGCTGGCGCCACCCTCGGGGCAAGAGATGTCTCGGTTACCACTCCTGCCGGCACTGCTACCCTGCTAGGTGGCTTCACCGTGACACAGACACAACAAGGGTTTGTTAGCCCTGATGGCTGGGGGTGGCAGAACCCCCTACCCCAGGGGCATTGCCTTTATGATGTCTGGGGCAGCTCCTTCTCAAATGTCTTCGCAGTGGGGAGCTCGGGCACTATCCTGCACTATAATGGCAGCTCTTGGGGCTCGATGAGCAGCGGCACTACCCAGACTCTTCTTGGTGTCTGGGGCAGCTCGCCCTCGGATGTCTTCGCCGTGGGGGGCTCGGGCACCATTCTGCACTATGATGGCAGCACCTGGAGCCCGATGAGCAGTGGCTCTGGATGGAACCTATTCAGCGTGTGGGGCAGCTCTGCTACTAACGTCTTCGCCGTGGGAGATTCGGGCACCGTCCTCCACTATGATGGCAGCACATGGATGTCGATGACCAGCGATACCACAGAATGGCTTAGGGGCGTCTGGGGAAGCTCTGCTAACGACGTCTTCGCCGTGGGGTGCTCGGGCACCATCCTGCACTATGATGGCAGCACCTGGAGCTCGATGACCAGCGATACCACAGAATGGCTTTATGGCGTCTGGGGAAGCTCATCCTCCGATGTCTTCGCCGTGGCGCCTTGGGGGACCATTGTGCACTACGACGGGACTTCCTGGAGCCTGATGACCAGCAATACCACGGCGCATCTCGAATGCGTGTGGGGCAGTTCCTCCTCCGATGTCTTCGCCGTGGGGTCTTCGGGAACCATCATACACTATGACGGGACTTCCTGGAGCCCGATGTCCATCAGTACCACGGCCGATCTCAAATGCGTGTGGGGCAGCTCATCCTCCAATGTCTTCGCCGTCGGCAGGGTTGGCACCATCCTGCACTATGATGGCAGCACCTGGAACTGGATGAGCAGCGGCAGCACAGCAGACCTTTACGGAGTCTGGGGCAGCTCGTCTTCTGACGTCTTTGCCGTGGGGGATTCAGGAACCATCCTCCACTATGATGGCAGCACATGGAGGCCGATGAGTAGCGGTACCACAAGTGAACTCGATGGTATCTGGGGTAGCGCCACCTCCGATGTCTTCGCTGTGGGGATTTGGGGTACCATCCTCCACTATAATGGTGCCTCTTGGACCTCGATGACCAGCGGCACTACAAAATACCTCGGTGGCGTCTGGGGAAGCTCTTCATCCGATGTCTTCGCGGTAGGCAGTTCCGGCACGATTCTCCACTATGATGGCGACACATGGAGTCTGATGAGCAGCGGTACCACAGAGCCCCTTATTGGTGTCTGGGGCAGCTCGTCTTCTGACGTCTTTGCAGTGGGGGATTCAGGAACCATCCTTCACTATGATGGCAGCACCTGGAGCCCGATGACCAGCAGCACCACAAATGACCTCAGGGGTATCTGGGGCAGCTCGTCCTCTGACATCTTCGCCGTTGGGTATTACGGCATTATCGTGCACTATGATGGTGCCTCTTGGACCTCGATGACCAGCGGTACTACAGAACAACACTTTTTTGGTGTCTGGGGAAGCTCCTCATCCGATGTCTTCGCGGTAGGCAGTTCAGGCATGATCCTCCAATATGATGGTGGCACATGGAGTCTGATGAGCAGTGGTACCTCGCACGCTCTTTTCAATGTCTGGGGCAGCTCATCCTCCGATGTCTTCGTTGCAGGATTTCCGGGGACCATCCTGCATTATTTAGAATATGCACCACCAGCGATAACTTCAGTCAAACCCGATCGGGGTTATCAAAGTGAGACCCTAGATGTCACCATAGCAGGCACTCATTTCAGAGGAGCTACGACCGTGAGCTTCGGCCCGGGTATAACCGTCAACACATTCAATGTGGATAGCGGAACGCAGGTAACAAGTAACATCAGCATCAGTGTCGATGCCGCCACCGGGTCTAGGAATATCTCTCTTACTAATCCGGAAGGTACTGCCACCCTAGTAGGTGGCTTCACTGTGACACAGGGGCTACCAACCATAAGCTCGCTGAGCCCCAACCAGGGTATCCAGGGACAGACCCTAAATGTGACCATAACCGGCACCTACTTCACCGGGGCCACCTTGGTCAGCTTCGGCTCGGGCGTAACTGTCAACACTTTCGCTGTCTATAACTCAACCCAGATAACCGCCAGCATATCCATCGACCCCACTGCACCTACCGGCGCAAGAGACGTATCAGTCATTACACCAGGTGGTACCGCTACCAAGACAGGCGGCTTCACTGTCAACCAAGCCTTTCTCACTATAAGCACCATTAGCCCCAGCAGTGGCATTCAGGGACAGACCCTAAGTGTCACCATTACTGGCACCAACTTGACCGGGGCTACCAGTGTGAGCTTCGGCTCAGGAATAACGATCAACAGCTTCAATGTGGACAGCTCAACTCAGATAACGGCTAATATAACCATTTCTGGTTCTGCAGCTACCGGAGCCAGGGATGTCTCGGTGACCACGCCTGGAGGCACTGCTACCAAGACAGGCGGCTTCATAGTAAACCAACCGTTGATTGTTAGTCCTGACGGTTGGGGATGGCAGAATCCGTTACCTCAGGGAAATGAACTGCATGCTGTCTGGGGCTACTCCCCGTCTGATGTGTTTGCCGTGGGATACCATGACATGATCCTTCATTTCGATGGCGACTCTTGGAGTTGGATGAAGATCGACCCGCGACACCTCTCGTATCAATGGCAACTGTATGATGTGTGGGGAGAGTCACCTTCTGATGTCTTTGCTGTAGGCCTCGGGGGATTGATCCTGCACTACGACGGCTACAGTTGGACTAAGATGCATTATCCCGACGAAACATCATTTCATGGCATTTGGGGCAGCTCGGGATCTAACGTATTCGCCGTTGGAAGTGGTGGAACGATCATTCATTATGACGGTAACACTTGGACTTCAGCCAGCAGCAGCACAACTGCTGGGCTAGCTGACATTTGGGGCAGCTCAAGTGCCGATGTCTTTGCGGTGGGCCGGAGTGGCACCATAGTGCATTTTGACGGTGAGATGTGGACTCCTATGGAAAGTGGTACCGCAGTTGACCTTCGTGCTATCTGGGGCAGTTCCCCAATGGATGTCTTCGCAGCCGGAGATGGTGGAACGATCCTTCATTACGATGGCAGCGTTTGGGCCTCAGTCAGTAGCGGCACAACTGCTCAGCTGTTTGGCGTCTGGGGCAGTTCTTCTTCTGACATCTTTGTTGTCGGAGGCTGTGGCATTCTACACTACAATGGGAGCGTTTGGAGTTCCATGGATAGTAGTGCGGGGTACTATATCTATGACGTTTGGGGAAGTTCCTTTTCCGACATATTTGCCGTCGGTATAAATGGTGACATACTACATTACGACGGTGTTGGTTGGGCCCAGATGGTTTATGCTGAGACCGCTCTACTTTATGATGTATCGGGCGCTTCCCCTTCTGATGTCTTCGCTGTTGGAGAGGGCGGGACCATCTTGCGGTATGACAGCACTCAGTGGGCTGCAATGGACAGTGGCACGACCATCGACCTCTTTGGTGTCTGGAGTAGTTCTTCCTCGAACACAACTGTAGTAGGAGACGGTGGAACCATCCTCAGTTACGATGGCAATGCTTGGACTCCCATGAACAGCGGTGTCACAACTAGGCTTTGCGATGTATGGGGCAGTTCGCCAACTGATATCTTCGCAATAGGAGACGGTGGAAAGATCCTTCACTACGATGGCAATGAGTGGAGTCCGATGAGCAGCGGCACGATGGCCTATCTTTTTGGCATTTGGGGAAGCTCAGAATGCGACGTCTTCGTTGTCGGTCAGGCTGGCACCATTCTGCATTACGACGGCAGCAGCTGGACATCTATGGCAAGCGGAGTTACAACTACGCTCTTGGAAGTATGGGGCAGTTCCCCGTCTGATTTCTTTGCGGTTGGCAGCCAGCTAATCCTTCACTACGACGGCTCGCTATGGAGTGTCATGACCAGTGGTTGCGCAGCTTGGTATGAATTCCGAGCCGTCTGGGGGAGTTCGTCTTCCGACGTTTTCGCGAGCGCCTCGGGTGGCGCCATGGGTCACTATGATGGGGTCGCATGGAGCAGTACCTCCATGAACACGCTATGCGACAAAAGTCTGTATGCTATATGGGGCACCTCGCAGGATAACATTTTCGCTGTAGGGGCTGCTGGGACTATCCTGCATTACTTGGAATATGGCCAGCCGCAAGTCTTTTCGGTCAATCCGAGTTATGGCATTCAGGGGCAGAGTCTGTCAGTGATGATTGGCGGCTACCTCAACGGGGCCAACAGTGTGAGCTTTGGCTCAGGAATAACTATCAACAGTTTCACTGTCGATAGCTCAACCCAGATTACAGCTAATATAACCATTTCTGGTTCTGCAACCCCAGGAGCCAGGGACGTCTCGGTTACTACTCCGGGTGGCACTGCTACCAAGATAGGCGGCTTCACGGTAAATCCTGCTCTAAGTGTGGAGTGCTCGGTCAGTCCCAACCCGACCAAAGTAGGTCATGATACAGAATTCACCGCCGCAGCCAGTGGAGGCGTTCCCCCCTACTCCTGGTCATGGACGATAAACGGGATAGAGGTAGCAACGACCCAGAATACCACCTATAACTTCACTGCTGCCGGAAACTACACTGTGTGTGTCGACGTGACTGACTCACTGGACAATAAGGCACAGTGCTGCAAGAACGTCACGGTAAATCCACCTCTAACCATGGAGTGCTGGGTCAGCCCCAACCCGACGGAGGTAGGTCAGGTAACTAACTTCATCGCCTTAGTCAGTGGAGGCGTCCCACCATATTCCTGGTTATGGACGATAGATGGGACACCGGTAGCGACGACTCTGAATACCACCCACACCTTTAACACAACCGGAAACTACAACGTATGTGTAAACGTGACTGACTCTCTGGACAATTGGAAACAGTGCTGCACGGACGTAACAGTTACAGGCAGGGCGCTTGAAATCACAGCAGATAGCGACAGCAAAGTATATGACGGGACACCTTTGACCAACAGTGGCTACAGCATAACAGGTGGAACGCTGGCTGCAGGCCACACGCTTGACTCGGTGACCGTAACCGGCTCTCAGACAGAAGTGGGGAGCAGCGATAACGTGCCGAGTGCAGCGGTGATCCTGGACAGCACCGTAGATGTAACCGCCAACTACGACATCACCTATGTCAACGGCACCCTGACGGTGAATCCACTTCTAAGCATGGAGTGCTGGGTCAGTCCCAATCCCACCGAGGTGAGTCATGAAACAGACTTCACCGCCTTAGCCAGTGGGGGCGTTCCCCCTTACACCTGGTTATGGACGGCAGATGATGGCTGGTCAGATAGTGCTCAGAATAGCACCCACACCTTCACTACTGCCGGAAACTACATGGTATGTGTCAACTTGACTGACTCTTTGGGCAATGAGATGCAGTGCTGCAGGAACGTCACGGTTATAGGGGCTCTAAGCCTGAACTGCTCGGTCAGTCCCAACCCGACCAAGGGAGGTCATCCAACCAACTTCAACGCCACAGCCAGTGGGGGTGTTCCACCTTATTTCTATTTCTGGGATTTCGGTGATGGTGGCAACAGCACGGAAGAAGATCCAACCTACACCTACGCCACTGATTACATCAATGCTTGGAACTACATTGTATGTGTCAACGTGACTGACTCTTTGGATAATAATAAGCAGTGCTGCAAGAACGTCACGGTAAATCGGTCTCTAATCATGGAGTGCAATGTTAGTCCGAACCCAACCGAAGTGGGTCATGAAACAGACTTCCTTGCCGGGGCCTTGGGAGGTGTTCCACCTTACTCCTGGTTATGGACGGCAGATGATGGCTGGTCAGATAGTGCTCAGAATACGACCCACGCCTTTAGCACAACCGGAATCCACGAGGTATGTGTCAACGTAACTGACTCTCTAGACAATAAGGCACAGTGCTGTAAGAACGTCACGGTAAATGAGCCTCTAAGCCTGGTGGAGTGCTGGGTCAGTCCCAACCCGACCAAGGTAGGTCATGTAACAGACTTCATTGCCTCAGCCAGTGGAGGCGTTCCACCTTACTCCTGGTCATGGATAATAAACGGGGCAGAGGTGGCGACGACCCTGAATACCACCTACACCTTCG
>Ga0209636_10004645_pt1 | contig 14011 bp, 12 predicted proteins | sample DeeMarSWOR152_54_FD_187464 | JGI IMG/M metagenome (GOLD analysis project Ga0209636, IMG submission 187464) | Marine sediment microbial communities from White Oak River estuary, North Carolina - WOR-1-52-54 (SPAdes) (version 2) | ecosystem: Environmental > Aquatic > Marine > Intertidal zone >...
TGGGAAGATAAAAACAGACCACCTTAGGCTCGGTCATCTCCTGGAGGGCGAATTTGATACCTTCACGACCCAAGCCTGAAGACTTCACTCCTCCGAAGGGCATAGAATCCAATCGGTAATCGGTCGAATCATTGACCATCACCCCACCGCAATCCAGTTCATAAGCTGCTTTGAAAGCTACATCCACATCCCTGGTGAATATTGCTGCATGAAGCCCAAACGGAAGTGCATTGGCCTTCTGGACAGCTTCCTCCAGATTGTCCACTGGATAAAGGTTCACCGTGGGACCAAAAACCTCCTCACAATGAAGGGCCGCATTTTCAGGAACATTCTCCAGGACAGTTGGCTCTACGAGAGCCCTGAGACGATTTCCTCCTGTAAGGAGTTGTGCTCCTTTTTCCACGGCTTCTTTTATCCACGCTTCAACCCGCTTTGCCTCTTCTTCTGTAATCATCGGACCCATATCCGTTTCTTCCTTGAGTTTGTCTCCAATACGATACTTTTTCGTTCTTTCAATGAATCGATCGCGAAATTCTTGATAGATCTCCTGATGGATATACAGCCTCTGGACACCGATACAGTTCTGCCCTGCAGCCCAAAAAGCACCTGAAACACAGGATTCCACTGCCCAATCCAGATCCGCATCATTCCAGACAATTACCGGGGAATCGGAACCGAGTTCCATCCCCATCTTCTTGATTCCGGCCAGTTGGGCAATCCTCTTGCCAGCTTCCACACCCCCAGTAAACGAGATCATCCTTACCCTCTCGTCTTTGACCAAGGGATCGCCGATCACGGAGCCATATCCTGTGATCGTCTGGAGTGTTAGCGGAGGCAGGCCGGCTTCCAGAAGAGCCTCGGCCAATTTGAGTGCTGAAAGCGGTGTGACAGTTGCAGGTTTCAGGATGACAGAATTTCCGGCCGCGACAGCCGGGCCCAGCTTGTGGGCCACAAGATTGAGGGGATCATTAAAAGGAGTGATAGCCAAGACGACTCCGATCGGAAACCTGTAATAATACCCGCGCCGTTTCTCTCCTCCAGGAAAGGAATCAAAGGGAATGGTTTCTCCTAGAATACGCTTGGACTCTTCGGCCGAAACAGTCAATGTGTTCACACAACGGGAAGCCTCCTTCCTCGCTTCCCGGATGGTCTTGGAGCCTTCCCGTGCAATGACCTGTGCGAAATCTTCCAGATTCTCGGACACGATGGATGCTGTTCTGAAGAGGACTTGTGCCCTCTCATAAACAGTCATCTTCTTGGAAATCGCGAATCCACGCACAGCCGCTTCCAGCGCCATCTGCACATCTTCACTCGTCGAGCTCGGAACTGTATCAATCACCGAATCATCAAACGGATCGTGAACCTCTATTTTCTCTTCCCTATCCACCCATTCTCCATTGAGCAGCATCTTCATTTTTTCCCTCCGATAGTTACCAAATCTACAAGCATACTGAATCCAGTGGCTTCCTTCCCTGCACCGGGCCCGACCACGGTCACATCTCCTAAAGCATCGGTTGTTATGGTGACCGCATTTGTGGCACCCATTATGGATGCGAGGGGATGGAAAAGATCAATCTCCTCAGGCGCAACCGATGCTTTGACATAGCTCCCTTCCCGCCACACCTTGCCGATCAGCTTGAACCGTTTTTCCCGACTTTTGGCTTCGACGATGGACGAGGGAGTGATGCCTGTAATGCCTTCACAGGGATAATCAAAGGGTTTTCCTTCAGCCTCAAAAAAAACTTTGGCCAAAATAGTGACCTTTGCCAGTGCGTCCCACCCGAGAACATCCGCATCAGGGACAGCTTCCGCATAGCCGAGGTCTTGGGCTTTTTCCAGGGCTTCCTCATAAGAAAGGCCTTCCTCCATTCGTGTCAAGATGTAGTTCGTGGTGCCATTCAGGATTCCTTTGATTTCCCTGATATCACAGCCAGCCATGTTCTCGCGGATGAGATTGATAAGCGGCGTTCCACTCATAACCGTTCCTTCGAATAGAAACCTCACCCCTTTCTCTTGGGCAAGCCTCTTGAGTTCCCGGTAATAGAGGGCAACCGGACCTTTGTTCGTGGTGACAACATGCATGTTTTTCTCTAACGCCTTCCGTATATGGGAAGTCGCTGGCTCTCCGGATTTAATATCAGTGTAGGTGGCCTCCAGCATCACATCCGCCTCAGCCTCTTTTATCATATCGAGTGCTTCTCCATCATATCTGTATTCAGAGAAGGCAGACAGGGATTCTCCAGCATTGACTTTGCTCAGGACTGCTTGAAGGTCTAAACCTTCGGAAGTGTACAGACTGCCCTTGAGCTTGTCCGCGATTCCAACAACCTTGAAGTCCAGTCCATAATTTTCTAAAAGAAATTCCTTTTTCCTTACCATAAGTTCTGCCAATCCTTGACCGACAGTACCAAAGCCGATGAATATTAAACGCATGATTGTCCTCCTGGGAATGATAGAAGGAGCGACTTCTAGGAAGAACCAATAACACACAGGTTGTTTTAAGTCAATATCCAATCGGATATCAATTTAGACTTGAAGCGCTGGACTTTTTCCAATACAATTTAGAGACCTCAATGGGTTATGGCTTGAAAATATTCACGGATGTCGCCCAATCAAATCTACGAACAATGAGGAGGAGCTATGCATTTTAAACTCTTATCCGACAGAGACATCAAAGCTATGGATGCCCTATTGGAATCCTATGGTGGTGCGAAAGAAATATCTCAAAAAATCGATCTCATGAAAAATTATAATACCCGTAAAATGATCGCCGAGGGAAAAGGGTTTGGGGATCTCTTAAAAAAATCTGAGAAATACGTTCAAAAATTTGCCAATGTTGAGGAATTTCTCGAAGCTAACGAGATTTCTTTTACAAAAAAGGGTGTATGCACCACCCAAGTTTCAGGTTTTCAGGGGGCCCGCCCAACCTTTTACTGCATCAAAGCCATTGCAGAAGACGGAAATGTCTTGTTTCCCACAGAAATGATTTCTGTTGTTGGTCTGACGGAGACATATGTCTATGGCGGGGACCTGATCACGACTCTGACTCTGGCCGAGAATATTCTCGGAGCAAGCAAATTCTGCACAACAAATCTTCTTGGCACTCCCCTGCCAGAAGAACGATTTGCCCACGTAGAAAAGGTCACAGGAGAAAAATTCGAGAGGAAGGACTTGGGAGGGGGTCTGAGCCAGATTATTCTGAAGAACATGGGAACGCCTTACGGCAATCTCGGAGGCGTGGAAGTCGGAAACAACAACCATCTCGTCTATCTGGATGGAGTCACACGAGCTGCTCTGGAAACAGGAGCAAATTTTTTCCTGAACCCTAGCTGGTCGACAATCGTCGCTGCCTGTTACTACGCCCGGGAAATCCCCAATCTTTCCTTTAAAATTTCCATGCTTCTTTCCACCCAAAATGCCATTCAGCTACGCATGCTCATGAATATCTTTAAGGAATATCTCCGCGACAATGGCACCACTCCAATCTACGAGATAAACATCGGAAATGCTGTGACTGCAGAAACCTTTATCCAGTGCAGTGAAGAAATGAAAGCAGCCGGGCTCGATATCTCATTGGCCGCCCATCTTAGAATCAATCCCGACCTGGGAATGGCAGATTTCAACTGGACTGAAAATGCCCATCGAGTTCTCGATTCCGGCAACAACATCACTGTCAAGTATGAGAGCGATGGAGAATCGCGTCCCTTTGACACCATGGAGGCCTACTTTATCTCAGACAAGGAAAGAAACGAAAAGGCGGAATTGATCGGGAATGTCCTCTATTACAAATGTGTCAGATGTAATAAAGACGCCAAAGAAATCATGCAAAGAGGGCACGAAGCCCGGTTCGCAAAGGTCTCTCACAGGAAAAAGAAGTAAGAATCCGGACGATCGGAGATAAAAATGAATCTGGGAATCAAAGATAAGGCCGCACTCGTGGCTGCCTCCAGTCGAGGCCTTGGTAAGGCTATTGCTTTCGAGCTCGCTAGAGAGGGAGCCAAAGTCGCTCTATGCGCAAGGGGAAAAGACGATCTCCTGAAAACCCGAGAAGAGATTGAAGAGCACACAAGGAGCAAGGTTATTGCCCGTGTCGCAGATGTTACAGACAGAACACAAGTGAGGGCTTTGGTCAGCCATGTTGTGGAAGAATTCGGCTCCCTTGCTATTCTAGTCTGCAATGCCGGAGGTCCTCCATCAGGAATAGCGGAAGACTTTGACACGGATGACTATATGAAAGCGTTGGAGCTCAATCTTCTGAGCACAGTGAACCTCTGCTATGAAGCCCTTCCCCACATGAAGAAGCAGAATTGGGGACGTATCGTCAATATGACCTCAGTTTCAGCAAAACAGCCGATAGACACTTTAATCCTATCCAATACAGCAAGGTCCGGTGTTTTGGGTTTTTCAAAATCTCTTTCTAATCAAGTGGCCTCTTACGGCATAACAGTCAACTCAATTTGCCCTGGGTATACCCGAACAGAGCGGGTCGAGGCTCTGGCCAAATCCTTTGAGGAAAAGGGAGAAGGTTCTGTCCAGGACTTTTATCGAAATATCGAAAAAATCATTCCCTCGGGCCGGCTCGGTCGCCCGGAGGAGGTGGCCAGCGCAGCAGTTTATCTCTGTTCAGAGGCGGCCAGTTATATCACAGGAGTCGCGCTACAGGTGGATGGAGGATTTATCAAATCTATCCTATGAGGTTGCTTCGCGCCTACAGGCGCCTGCAATGACAGGTGAAAAGGAGATTCACTATGAGAAACATGATGATTCAATGGGACGGAACTCCTTATCCGGACATGATTCGAAATCTTCCTGAAATCGACATTCCGTTCGAGGGTATCAGAGGCTGGTTAGTCCAGAGTAGCGACAAACAAGTGGTTTTCTTTGATATCCAACCAGTCGGTGAGGTGCCTCCTCATTCCCACTGCGACCAGTGGGGAGTTGTGTTCGAAGGAGAGATGTCTTTGACTATTGGTCAAGAAACAAGGATCTACCGGAAAGGAGACTGGTACTACATTCCTGAAGGAGTGGAACATTCCGCTACTTTTCTCACTCGAGTGCAAGTTATGGACATATTTGACGCTCCTGACCGATACAGACCAAAATAATCAGATAATAGAGGTAAAAAATGAAATCACTCTTTTCTTGCATCATGCAAGATTTTGAAGGGTACGCGATTGGAAAAATGCTCCAATTCCTGACAGATCCTGGAATTATCTCCTTTGCTGGGGGACTTCCTTCGAGTGATATTTTTCCGGTCGAACTCATTCAAAAGGCAGCAGAGAAATCCATCAAGGAAAACTATGAAACAGTGCTTCAATATTCTCCGATTCCCGGAGAGAAGGAACTGATGGACGCCATCATCGATTATTTAAAGAAGGATGATATCTTTATCGAGCCGAAAAATATCATGATAACGACATCAGGTCAACATGGATTAGACCTGGTAGGAAGACTATTTCTAGATCCCCAAGACCTCATTGTCATTGACCTTCCGACTTTTGGAGGAGCTCTGGCATCTTTTGAGCTCGAGGATGCCAAGTATTTGACTTTGGAAATCGAAGAAGACGGATCTGATGTGGAAGGCATGGATGAAGGGATACAGAGCCTCATTTCTCAGGGAAAACAGCCCAAATTCATCTATGTTGTCCCTGATTTCCAGAATCCTTCAGGCATAACCATGAGCCTGGAAAAAAGGCATCTGCTCCTGGAATTGGGTAAAAAGTATAAGATTCCAATAGTTGAGGACAGCCCTTACCGGGAATTGCGCTACAAGGGGGAACATCTTCCTTCGATCTATTCACTGGACAAAAATCAGGGAAACGTCATCGGATTGTACACTTTTTCCAAGATTCTCTGCCCAGGCCTACGGGTTGGATTCAATATTGGTCCTCCTGAAGTTATCAAAAAATTTGCCTTCATCAAAGGAGCAAATATCCTCAACACGCCAAAACTGAACCAGGATATCTGCTGTGCCTTCCTACGAGAATATGATCTGGATGCCCATTTCCAGAAAGCCAAGGAATACTATTCGGAAAAGCTCAATTTTTTTCTGAATGCCATGGAGGAAAATTTCTCCAAAGAAACTGGCGTGAAATGGACCAAGCCCGAGGGAGGACTCTTCCTGTGGATAACAGTTCCTGAAGAGCTGAACTCATTGGATCTTTTTTATCTGGCCATCGAAGAAAAGGTGGCTTTTGTGCCTGGAGAGGTTTTTTATCCAAAGGGATTCCGCAAGCACAACTCCATGCGTATAAATTTTTCTTTCCCAACCAGGGACGAGATTGTCGAAGGTGTGCACCGATTGAGCAGGACAATCGAACGATACAAGGCGGGAGAAAGACCAAAAAGAGGTGTGGATTAAAAAGGAGACCACGCTTCTAACCCAATCACATCCTCTGCGATGACAGCTATCATTCTGTCTGTGGATCCATTCTTGGTGAAGCAGAACAAGGGACAAGAACAGATTCATTTTGTTTCATCGATCCAGATTTATGGATGAACCTTCAAACACTTTTCGGTGAGAAAGTTGCAGGAAAAAGGGATAGAGGCTAGGAGCAGAAGCCAGACAGCAGGCTGACAGACTTCCCCAGATGATAAGGCTTTGTGGGGGAGCAGAAGGCCCTGAAGACATCATCGCTGACATCGACCGAGCTCTCAATATTCAATGGAAACCGTTCCATTGAAATGCTCATCATTGAATTTTGATGTGTATTGGTCTAGAATGATTTCACATGGAAAAAATCAAAATTCTTGGAAACCAGAATCTGCAATTGCAGGGAAAGATCAAAATCAGCGGAGCGAAAAATGCCGTTTTGCCAGCGATCGCAGCTTCACTTCTCACCCAGGAAAAGGTTCGTCTGAAAAATATTCCCCTTGTGAAAGATGTTTTTACAATCTTGACTCTCGTCAAAGAACTCGGGGCTGAATACAACATCAAGCGAAACTCTTTATCTGTCCAGGTCAAGAAAATTTCCTCCGAAGAAGCCTCCTACGAACTCGTCAGGGCAATGAGGGCCTCAATCCTAGTGCTCGGTCCCTTGCTCGCCAGACACGGGAAAGCCTTGGTTTCCTTGCCAGGAGGATGTGCCATAGGATCTCGTCCGATCGACCTCCACACCCACGGCCTCGAAAAATTGGGAGCATCGATAAGTCTCAAGCACGGTTATATCAACGCCGAAGCCAAGCATCTTCAAGGCAGAGAAATCGAATTCGAGAAAAAAACGGTGGGTGGTACAGAGAATATTCTCATGGCCGCTTCTCTCGCTAAAGGAGAAACCATCTTGAAAAATTGCTCCTTGGAGCCAGAAGTGGCTAATCTTTGTCAGCTTCTTGTCAAAATGGGAGCAAAAATTGACGGAATCGGAGAAGAGACCATTCGCATCAAAGGGGTGAAAGAATTGGGTGGAGCCGCGCACGAGATCATCCCAGATAGGATAGAATCTGGAACATTCCTTATTGCAGGAGCTTTGACCCGGGGAAATATTATCCTCAATCAAGTCCGTCCCGACCATCTCGGCACGATCATAGAAAAATTGAGGTTTTCAGGTACACAAGTTGAAAAACTTAATGACCATTCATTGCGTGTTATCGGAAGCGAGGAAATTAGAGCTCAGGACATCACAACGTCCCCCTATCCTGGATTACCCACAGATATGCAGGCCCAATTCATGGTCATGATGACTCAAGCCCAGGGAACTTCCATCATCACAGAAACCATCTTTGATAGAAGGTTTTCTCATGTGAATGAACTGCTGCGCTTGGGTGCAAATATTGAGGTCATCGGGGATAAAGCCATCGTCAGAGGAAAAACACCTCTTTCTGGCGCTGAAATCTTGGCAACAGACTTAAGGGCTTCGGCGTCGCTTGTCCTGGCGGGATTGATTGCCAGTGGAGAGACCATCATCAACGATGCGGAACATCTGAACCGGGGATATGAAAATATCGAAAAAAAACTCCAGTCTCTTGGAGCTCGCATCGAGAGATTGAAAGAATAGACTCTCTAAGCACATTGGGAGAAAAAATGGTGGATTGCATTTTCTGTAAAATCGCTAACAAAGAAATCTCTGCGGAATTAGTTTTTGAGGATGAACATATGGTGGCTTTTAACGACGTCAACCCTCAAGCCCCGGTCCATATGCTCCTGATCCCAAAGAAACATTATGCTTCCTTGAATGATATCCCTGAAGAAAAAAAAGCTGTCTTAAGCCATATCCTTCTCAAGGCTCGTCAGATTGCCGAGGAGCAAGGATTTGCTGGGAAGGGCTATAGAATCGTGCTGAACACCGCTAAAGATTCAGGACAGGTGGTCTATCATATCCACTTCCACCTTTTAGCCGGAAGACGGATGCAGTGGCCGCCAGGATAAAATTTTAAGCTTACTTCTCACGGAAGAAGAGAGCGAATCAAATATAAAGGAGGTAAAACCAGTGGAAATAACTTGGTTGGGACATTCTGCAATAGAAATAAGGGGCTCAAGGACTGTATTTATCGATCCTTTCTTGACAGGAAATCCAGCGGCTTCCCTAACTCCAGAAGAAATAACAGAAGCAGATGTAGTGATTGTAACCCATTATCATAGCGACCACGTTGGCGATGCTTTTTCCATCTGCAAAAACACAGGAGCAACGCTGGTCTGTATTCATGAGCTCGCTGTCGAAGCCGAAGCAGAAGGAATCACAGCCGAGGGAATGAATATTGGAGGCACAATCGAGGCCAATGGAGTGAAAGTTCACATGGTTCAGGCTTGGCATTCAGCTGAAAAGGGTGACCCCGCAGGTGTTGTTATCGAGCTTGATGGAAAGAATCTCTACCATGCAGGCGACACAGGATTGACATATGACATGAAGCTTATAGGGGAATTTTTCCATCCAGACTTGAGCTTCCTCCCGATTGGAGATCGGTACACCATGGGTATCCCTTCAGCGACTAAGGCCGTGGAGTATATCCAAACAAAAAAAGTCATTCCTATTCATTACGGCACGTTCCCGATTGTTGAAGCCGATCCAGAGGAGTTTAAAACACGTGTCGGTGACATGGCAGAGGTTATCATTCTCAGGCCCGGTGAAACCTACTCCTTATAGATCGGCTCGAATCTGCAAACTCCCCAACAACCAAAAGCAAAATTGACCGAGCGGTGTAAGAATGCCCTACCTGATCGACGGTAATAACCTGATCGGGCACATCTCTTATTTAAGACTCGATGATCCTCAAAGCAAATATCACCTTGTCGCACAGTTGAGGATTTTCCAGAGGATTAAAAAAAGAAAGGTTATTCTGGTTTTTGACGGCCCCCCTGATCTCGAGCTTTTGGGTGATAAGTATCGGAGCAAAAAATTTGTCATCGTCTATCCCGCGGATGAGGAGAATGCCGATACACTCATCGAAACATGGATCGAGAAACAAACGAATCCCAAACAGTTTACAGTTGTCTCTTCTGACCGCGAAATCAAAGCCTTCGCCCGCATGAATAAGGCCAAGGTCATAGACTGTGATAGGTTCTACAAAGAGCTCAAATCCGTTCTTAAGAAATTCAGAATCAAAAAATCCATGAGAAAAACACAGAAACAGCTCTCACCTTTAGAAACCAGTCACTGGCTGGAAATTTTCGAATCCAAAAATGAGTGACATTGTCATAATCGGTGCGGGTAAAGTTGGAACCTCTCTCGGCTATGCTCTCTCCAGAAAAAAACACACCATCAAAGCCCTTGTCTGCAAGAGCATATATTCTGCGATGGAAAGCCAAAAAATGATCGGACAGGGGGAAATTTTTGACGATAAGGCCCTTGCAGCTAGGCAGGGACAATGGATTGTTCTTTCTGTTCCTGATGACGAGATCGAAAAATCGGCAAGAGAACTGGCCACTTCTGATATGGGATGGGAGGGTCGACTCGTCTTTCACTGCAGCGGGCTCCTTTCCACCGAATCACTGAAACATCTGGAGAAAAAGGGGGCCTGGACCGCTTCGATCCACCCCATTCAGTCTTTTCCCCAAAAAAAACCGGCCCTTGATGCATTCAAAGGAATATATTTCGGTTTGGAAGGAAAAGGAAAAGCTCTTGATTTGGCGAAAAGAATCGTCCACCAGCTGGAAAGCCAGTATGTCATCTTGGAGAGCCAGGATAAACCTCTCTACCATGTCGCTTGCAGCATGGCTTCAAATTTTTTAGTCACACTCTTAGATGCTGCTTCACTTCTGCTCGGACAGATAGGTAAGGATGAAAATGTGAATTTCCAACTTTTGCTGCCGCTGGTGCAAGGAACTTTACAAAATGTAAAAAATTTTAACACACATTCAGCCCTTACCGGGCCAATCTTTCGAGGAGATGAAAAATCCATCCAAAAGCATCTGAGAGCCCTCCGGAAATTTCCCCTTCAAAAAAAAATCTATCAGGAATTAGGTAGATACATGCTTCAAATTGTTGAAGGGGAAAAGAAACTCCCCTCCAAAAAGATCAGGGCATTGAGAGCGTTGCTGGAAGGAAAATAACCTCTTCTTCAAGCACAACACCAAACTTTTCCTTGACACGTCTCTTGAGTTCCTGGGCCAGGTTCAAAACATCCTGAGCCGTAGCGCTTTTATAATTGATAATAAAATTGGCATGATTCTCAAAGACCGCCGCCCCTCCGACAGCCAGTCCCTTGGCTCCGACTTGATCTAAAAGATAAGCGGCTGGAACTCTCTTTCCATCAGGAAGAACTGGATTTTTAAAATAGCTCCCTGCACAGGCCACATCCCAAGGCGGGTGTTTCTTTTTTCTTTCTGCCAGGATTCCATCTGTTCTCTCTTCAATCTTCTCTTTATCTCCCTCTTTTAGTTCGAAAGCGACCTTCAGTAGCAATTCCCGGGAGCTCTGCAAGCGGCTCTGACGATACGCAAAAGAAAAATAATCTCTGTCGACTTCGAGTTGTTCACATTTTTCATTCAATACCTGAGCCTCTGTTAAAAAATTGCCGATTGATTGGTCAAAGGCTCCAGCATTGCCAAAAATAGCACCCCCTACAGTACCCGGTATCCCAGCTAAAAATTCAAATCCCTGCAATCCTTTATCCACACTGAATGCAACCAGTTCCGGTAGATCAGTTCCGGATAAGGCTTCAATTCTTGCTTTTCCCAGTTGGTTTATGCCATGGACTTTGTTTTTGATGATGAGGCCCCGAAATCCCTTATCATCAAAAAGCAAATTATAGCCCCCGCCGGTGACATAGTAAGGCAAAGAGACCTGTTTTGCCAGTTTTACAGCCTGGACGAGCTCCTCAATGGAGGAAGCAGTAAAAAAATAATCGGCCCTTCCGCCGATCTTGAAATTTGCAAATTTATCAAGAGGAACAGAATGCTCTAGAGGTTTACCTACACTCTTTGCAAACCGCTCGTAAAAATCGGACTTCTTCATTCCCAAACCTCATTCTATCCAATGTCAATTGAAATGTCCAAGTCTCTATTGTTTCGGTACAAATTTGGCACGGAGTTTGCTACAATATTAACGTAATCGATTCTCTGCTGTATTGACTTTTTTATTAGAGAGCGCTATTATTCAACAGATTTTAAGGAGATGTCGAAAATGAGAAAAACAATCATAACAACTCTAACTCTTCTTCTGTTTACTTGTTCCATGTTGCCCGCACAAAACAGCGCAGCTAACGACGCTTATGTCAAGGCGATGACAACCCCCGATCCCAACCAAAAGGCCAAGCTTCTGAAGGATTTTCTCTCCCAGTATCCCGGATCGCAGTACGAAAATTTTGCTAGCGCCGAACTCTGTGTCCTGCAATACAGCGGCAAAATGCCAAATGAAACCATAAATTATGGAGAGAAAGCACTTTCTTTGGGAGGATTGGATGATCTTACCAAATGCAAAGTCTTGTTCATGCTGGCAAACATATACACAAACCAGGGACAAAATCTTTCAAAAGCAAGCAACTATGTTTCACAATTGGTACAGATTTCAAAAGCAAACAAAAGCAAAAATTCAGAACTCGCTCCAGCAGCCACCTGGAATCAATTTATAGGAGGCGGATATTACGTCCAGGGACAGGCCCTGGAAAAAGCAAAAGACTACAGAGGGGCCGTAGATGCTTATACAAATTCCTACGATATGTTGAAAGACCCACGAATCATCAATGACTTAAGAAAATTGGGAAAAACCCTGTACGATGGAAAAGCCTACAATGATGCAGAAAAGGCTTTGAAGATTGCGGCCATGAATTCGAAGGACTTTGCCAGTGTCTGTCTGTATGCAAAAGCTCTGCACAGAAACGGAAAAACAGAAGATGCCTTAAGCCAATACAAACAGGCCTATATGAAGCAGAAGAGCGGAGAAGTTGCCTTCAATATCGGAATCCTATTAGCGAAAAAGGCAGATAAAAATGCACAATTCACAGATGAAGCCCTCCAATACCTGTTAGATGCCAGCTTCCTTTCTCAGGCAAATTCCAAGAAAGCCATGCAGATGGCCGAGAGTCTGTATTTTCACTCCCAAGCTGATCTAAAGTATAACGAAAAGGTCCAAGAACTCAAGGAGAAGAGCGAACGACTGGAAGAGCTCACCAACACTTTCAACCAGAAGTTTGGAGAAAAAGAGGAAGAAAATCTTTCTGATTCCGAAAAGAAAGAAATGGAAAAGATGCTTGAGCAAATCGAGGCAGAGCAAGAAGCCATCAAAAAATTGGAGGCTGAGACTCAAGCTGCATTGGATGAATTCCAAAAACTCATTGATAAAACCAAACAGAGATTGGGCATCCAATAGCCTGAATTTCCTGGAAAAATATTCATTCCTTTTAAATCCCTGAGTTCCCTGATTGTCCTTCTATCAAATCTGATAGTTTTCTGCTCTGCAATCTGTAAAAAATTGTGTTCCCCATCTATTTTCATTAAAATAAAAAACAGCAGTAGCTGAAAATTATTTGCCATCACTCGGTAACAGGCCTGAGCTTTAGTAATAGACCATGCGCAATACGCCCTTTAAACATGAAGTTATCCAGAGAATTCACAAACTCAGAGAAGAAATAAAACACCATGAGAAGAAATACTACGTGGATAATGATCCACAAATATCGGATTATGAATTCGACCTGCTTATAAAAGAGCTTCAAAAACTGGAGCGACAATTCCCGGAACTGATCATTCCAGAATCTCCCACCCAGAGGGTCGGAGAGCAGTCAATTGACGGATTTTTGACAATCGAACACGCAACACCAATGCTCAGTTTGGACAATTGCTACAACATGGAAGAACTGAGGGAATTCGAAGCAAGGATCAAAAGAATCATTCCAGAGGAAAAAGTTGATTATATCGCTGAATTGAAAATAGATGGCCTGGGTATTTCTGTGATCTACCGCAAAGGTAAGTACTTCCGAGCCATCACCCGAGGAGACGGGTTTCGAGGCGACAACGTCTCAGCAAATGTCAAGACCATTAAAAGTCTTCCCCTAACCATCAACTCTACTCATGATTTCGAAGTGAGAGGAGAGATTTATCTGCCTTTCAAGTCATTTCAAAAAATCAATTCCGAGAGAGAAGAAAAGGGAGATCCTCTATTTGCCAATCCAAGAAATGCGGCAGCAGGCTCAATCCGGCTTCTCGATCCCAAGGAGGTTTCCCAAAGAGGCTTGGATATGTTTCTCTATTCCATTACCATCGATGGGATCGAGAAAGAGAGTCAGCAGGAGAATCTGAATGGATTAAAAAAACTCGATTTTAAAATAAATCCGCACTCGTGCCTCTGTCATTCATTGGAAGAAGTGATTGATTTTTACGAGAAATGGCAAGAAAAAAGAGATGACCTGGATTATGAAGTCGACGGGGTGGTTATAAAAGTGAATGCGACTCGACAGCAAAGACTTCTGGGGAGCACAGCAAAATTTCCCCGGTGGGCAGTCTCTTTCAAATTCCCGGCTCGCCAGGCTACCACCAAAATCAATGACATCGTCATCCAGGTCGGCAGAACCGGAGCTCTAACTCCTGTGGCTGTGTTGGAACCTGTAAAACTCTCAGGAATCACCATCAGTCGATCCA
>Ga0209636_10004646_pt1 | contig 14011 bp, 12 predicted proteins | sample DeeMarSWOR152_54_FD_187464 | JGI IMG/M metagenome (GOLD analysis project Ga0209636, IMG submission 187464) | Marine sediment microbial communities from White Oak River estuary, North Carolina - WOR-1-52-54 (SPAdes) (version 2) | ecosystem: Environmental > Aquatic > Marine > Intertidal zone >...
AAAAAAAGACATCTCCATGCGAAGGAAAAGGTTTCTTTCACCTATAACCCTGGAGCGCCATTCGGCCTCGAGCCTCTCGGCTTTCAGCTCGGGGCCGAAAGGCTCATGGCCGAGAGGGGGCGCCGGGGTCATTTGATAAAAAGTTATACACAAAAGATCTCTGAGTGGTCCACTATGTATTGGTTTTTAGAGGATTCCTCCAAGCGCTATATATCAGAATCATGTTTCAGGGAGATTGTCAATAGATAGAGGTAAGGGATGAAATCTTTGTGAGGAAATGATTTTCTCTGGAACAAGGATGTGCGCGTCTCAGAGGGTAGTGAAAATGTACTCCAATAGCTCACTACGATTGCCTTGCCCCATTTATGAAAGGTGGATACTTTACTAGCAAGGAGATGGCAAAGGCAATGAGTGGTAACACGAAGACTGCCTTGATTGCCATCAGTGCCCCCCAGGTGTCTGCAATCATTCCAAGCAAGGTCACTCCAATTCCCCCGGCACTGATGGTAAAACCGACCATCATTCCCGAAGCGATCCCTAAGTTCTGAGGGAGTAGGACTTGAGCCATAACCGTTGTGAGGGCAAAGGTTGAGATTAAGACCATTCCTGCAATCCCCAAAAGTACGAAAGACATTGGGCCGCTGCTGTAGTAGAAAAGGATAAGGAGAGGGAATGACAATATAAGGGTGGTTGAAAGAAATTTCTTATGACCCCACCGATCCGCTAATGGAGCACCTATGAGGGTTCCCACAGTTCCCGCCAGCAGGAAGGTTGAAACAAGTTTTCCCGCATAGAGCGGATTTCCTTTAAGGTAGTCGATGTAGTAAAAGGGGATATAGGTAACCAGCCCGAATTGTGTCCATGCCCTTATAGAGGCGATGACAATGAGAAGAAGGAATGATATCTTCTGATTTATTGAGAGGGGAATTTTTATTCCCTTGCTTGCCTCTTTGTGAGCATACTCAACAGGAGTGGTCAGCATGGGCATGTTAAAAAGCAAAAGTGTGGCCATCGCAATCCCTGGCAGGATCAAAACCAGTGTTCCATTGAGGCCGAAGTGGGTAACGAGAGTAAGGGCCACTATTGGCCCAACGGCAATCCCCAGGTTTCCTCCTACTGCAAAAATCGACATTCCCGTTGCTTTTTTATCCCCAGTAAAAAAGTGGGCTGTCTTAAATGCCTCTGGATGAAAACTTGCAATCCCGAAACCGCTTAGAATGACGGAAAGGATTATGAGGGAGTAATTGGAGATGAATCCGGTGAGAGATAATCCCAAACAAGCGGCGAAAGGGGCGAGGGGGAGAAACCAACCGATAGGTCGTTTGTCGGACAAGTGTCCAAAAGCAGGCTGAATAATTGAAGAGGTGATATTCGCAGCGAGAAGAATTGTCCCGGACATGGTATAAGAAAGATTTAAGGCTTCTTTAAAAAAAGGGAGAAGAGCGGGTAACGCCCCTTGATTGACATCCGTGACGAGATGGCCTGCACTGAGAACGGCCAGTGCCTTCTTGTTCATTTTCATTAATTTTTTCCTTTCCTTATTTCTCCTGGGGCCGATGCGTGCAGTATTATCCAACGGAAAACACTGCAAATTTTGAAATCCAGCGGGCAGGGGCCGGTACCACAGCGAGAGGACTCTCAGGCCACTTTTCGAACTTCCCCGAGCTTCACCGAATCCAAAGCTTTCCCTCCCTTTCTCAAAATTCCCTATAGAATGAAGTGTTCCTTGCTAAATCCGGAGCCATCTCATGAAACTCCTCCCGATTGTGTGGCCAGTTGTGGAAGCTTCCATGCAGCCTGTCGCAAACGTGGCTGCTTTTCCTTTTCTCCCAACGGTGCCCGAATCCACCGAAAAGAAGACACGTCAGGACGACAATCCCCACAGCCCGCCCCCAGGTAGGCTCACAATGCGATACAGGGATGTCAGAGCTAGCCCCCAGAGCAGTTCCACCAAATACTCGAAAACCAGCGCACTGTCAAAAGTTTTATAAAAAGACGGGGTTGAAGGCATGATAATAACCCAATCTGGTCTATTAGAATCAGTTTTCAGGGTGATTGGCAATAGATCGATATTTGGCTTATGGTCCTTGACGAGGAGGTTTTCTCCTGTAATGCGGATATGTTGAGCTCACAAAGGATGGAAATTCACGGTTCAAGGCCCGTCCCCTCCCTCATTGCTCATGCCCTACTGAGGTCGATGCCTATCTGAGCAAAATGAGGAGAAAGCAACTTAAGACCGACCCTTTCATGTTGCTTGACCGACCTCTGAAAATTGTACCAATGTGTTGTTTTCTTATCGAGGCCCTCTTTCCACCAGTATTCGTCCTTAAAAACCGTGAAATCAGCAAAAACACCACTCTTCGAATCTCGAAATCCTTTCACCTGGGCATCAATTGCCTCATCAAACCAATCAGCCTCGTCGAATTCAGGTAGCCAAGGAGCCAGGTCTTTGTAAGAAGAAATTCGCTCCTCATGTCCGTAGTTTTGGTCTCCGCTTGAAACAGACCCCATTGCGAGGGCTAACTTTTTCTGCATCTTAGGCCATTTAGGTCGATTTTCTTCAGCGTATCTGCCTCCTGAAATCAGGTGAGAAGAATAGTGTCGAAACAGCTCCTTTGACGCTGATAGGAAACGATGATTGTTGTTAATTTCGCCATCTACTAATCGATCGTCAACCCATCGATGGCCGACCCAGTCTGGATGATGCTGGGCATCAGCGTGGCCAATATTTGGTATGGGATTCAATCCAACGGCATTGAAGCTTTCATGCCACCCTGTAAAGTTCTGGTGCGCCCAGGTATCGGCATAGGCATGCGTCGCTATTCCGATTCTATAGAGGCGAACCTCTTTCTTTGCCTTAAAAGCCTCTTCGAGGATCTTGTTTGCATATTCATTGTTGGGTGTTACATTGAAAAGGTGCATTTTTCCATCACGCCGTCGGGCTGACGGCGCCTGAGGATGACCAGGAATGAAATGATAGATCGGGTATATTCGTAGAAGCTCACTCTTGGGTTTCAAGATGTTGAGGGTCTGGGTGATAAAGTTCCTGTATTCCTCCTCTGACGCTCTATCCTTGACAGTCAGCGCCACATCGTTTTCATCCACAAATTGAGAGCTATATGCAATGGTTCTCGCCTCATCCTCTGTAAAGCCTGCATCCCGTGCAATAATTCCCGTAATCCAATAATGAAATTCAATGTCCATAGTTCACCTCTCCTTGGGTGATCATCATTATTAAAATCAACCCTATTGAAAGGTAGGGCTCTGCCATTTCACGACATGCGTCTATAAGCAGAAAAGTATGTATCCAACAGGCGCACTCCAGCCTTAAAGCTCCTGGACACCTTTTGAGGGGATGCTCCATGAGGTAGCATCCTTTCAGTGGAAGCGGGAGCGAGACAATCTGTCAAGATTAAAGATTCAACCCTCATCACCTTCATTCATGAGAAGGCTACTATATTTTTCACAAACATTCAATTCACGGGAGTGCTATTGGAACTATTTCTTTCAGGAATAAAGATTTTTTTTTGCGGGGAACTTCAATGCATTCTGAATATACAACGCTCTATCACGCCCACTTACTTGACATATGCATCATCGACACCAACATCTATACACATGCGCTTAAGGGGGATCCTGAAACTATTTCTATTCTACAGCAGGCAAAGGAAGTAGCTATTTGCTCTATCAGCATCGGAGAATTGCTCTCAGGGTTTAAAGCGGGCGGAAAAGAGAAAAAGAATAGAGAAGAGCTGGCAGAATTTTTAGATACACCACGTGTTCGGCTGTATGGAATTGATGAAGATACAGCGGAGTTTTATGCTGCAATATTGAATGGATTAAGGAAGAAAGGAAAGCCCATTCCGACCAATGATATTTGGGTAGCTTCAGTTTCTTTTCAGCACGGGTTCCCGTTATTCACCAAAGACCGCCATTTTGAAGATATATCTGGACTGATGCTTGTCCCTTAATTGCTCAACGCCACAATAGCAAGTCATCAATCCCTGGCTGTTGGGAGAGAAACGCACACCAATTATCGCCTGTGATCCCTCGACACAAAGCCTTAGTGAGAAAGGACAGATCCCATGACGCATCTGTTTCATTGGCCGTCGTTTACTGCGCTGCCCTCGTTCAGCCGACCCTTTTATCCAGCATCGTCTTGAATACCTCTAAGCTCCTCTTAAACTGCTCGTGATCATACAGACGAGCATCGAAGTCATCCCTTTCCTGTAATAAAACAGGGATGTCCAGTTCCCTGGTTACTGCTTCCTTGATTAAGAAGGCGTCTCCGGTAACAGTGCGGCACCCGACGTGGTAGCGGTTCAGCAGGCCGTCGGCCTTTAGCCTTTTACAGCCTTCCATAATCAAAGGTATCCTTCTTTGAGTACTATGAAATAGCGAGCCCTGCATTATGTCCCATATCATCCTCTCATAAGGATCTTCCAGTGTAGCTATTTCAGAGGCGGTGAAAACGCGGTCTGTGGACGCTATTGCCATACCGAGCTCACCCACTACATAGTCTTGCCTCGGGTCGCTGTGATGTGAAGGAAGCATAGCCACTATTCTCGGCGCCCCCTTCTCCACCTCACCCAGCCCCTGGCTAGCCCTCGCCTGCAACTCTTCGCACAGTGTATTTACGGCATCGATTGCTCGCGGTGTTCTGTCTATGGTGAATGTAAACGCCCCCATGTACTCCCATAGGATCTGGTTGTTAGCGCTTATCGGCAACGGGTCACTGGTTTCCATTAACTCCTGTAATTTATCGAGCCCAGTGGCCAGCCCCTTCCTGGCATCCAGTATATCCTGCAACATATCATCAGTTATCTCAACGCCCGTTGCGTCGTAAATTCTTTGTGTAACCACTCTCAGGCTTTTGGCAGCCATACTGATAATCCGTTTTGTGGCGGCCGGGTACTCACTGATCTCACGGTCCTGACAGGTATCATAACAGCACCCTGGAATGCCGTAGAGTTCGTGCAGTAAATCAACAGACTTCGGGGCGGTATCACACAGAACCCCCGAAGTTATTAGTAAATCAGGCCGGGGAATCAAATCCTGGACCAATAGCCCCACTAGCCCCTTAACGTTACCGCAATGAGCCACCGTCCCGGATTTCAGCCATTTGCTTTCCGCGGCCTCCAGTATGGGTGACATCTTATCAAAGATGGTACCGAGCACTATTTGAAACTGCGGGCAGAGATGAGCGGCGTGTATTTCTTTAGATTTTGATACCAATGCCGAGGTGAATACAGAAAACCCGGGTATCATAAATCCGTAGACAATCTTGGACTTTCCCTCCTCCCGAGCCAGCACCAAATCGACTGTATTTAGCACAAGCAGCCTCAGGATTTCTCTTATACCTTTTAGTTCTATAGCGTAGTACCTGGTAAGCCTTTGCTTACCCCGCTCGATATCCCCGGCGGTTATCCCCAGTTTGTTAAACGCACGCTCTATCCGGGGCAACTCCGAGGCTGCTTCAACGCCTTCAAAACCACACATCTTAAGCAGCTCTAACATTAGTCCAGTCCTCCCCTGACCATCTCGATGAAAGCTTCAATGCGAATCCTGGCTTGACCTATGGCAGCCATGCCGTAGTCCGATTCCAGGGTAAGCATCGGTATGTTCCGCTCCTCCATTTTCTGGGCAAAAAAGTACGATTCAGCATCATAGGTCTCACAGCCCAGCAGTTCGTACCATATGACGCCGGATACATTGAAATCGGCAATCAGTTTGAGGGCGAAATCGAGCCGTTTTTTCGTTGAGTACCGCATAAAGGCGGGGGGCACCCTGTCCCTTAAATATCCTTGAGCCAGCGATTCAATCGGGTCGCCATTCACGTCAATAGTGTGCCAGTAATACCTGATGCCCTCGTACACCTCTTCGATAACGATGTCACCCCCGGTCTCCCTGATTAGCTCCAGTATTTTGTAATCGCCATGGCTGATATTGGGGCCTATCAGTAAAAGCCGGGGTGCATTTGTCTCGGCAGCCTGCGGCCTTGCCTTAAGTTCGCCATATACCGATTCCAGTATATCTACCATAAAAGCCGGGTCGGCATAAAATGAGGCGTGGTTCAGCTTGAGGAAGTCCAGGGCACTGAGGGGTGGAGAAGGTGCACGGCGCATCAGGCTTATCTGCCGCAGCAGCTCTCTCATCCGGTTGTAAAGATTAATCGAACCGGTGATATGCTCATCGGTAATCTCATTTCCGGTGAGTGTTTGCAGCCTTTCCCTGAGCGCTCTCAGCCGGTTGGTGAAATATTCCAGCTCGAAGTCATTATCACGCTGGTGCGGGATACCCAGCTTGAATATCTCCATGTCACCGTAATATTCCCATATTTCGGCGACTTTCTTCAGGTGCTGGCAGGTAACCGGGGCGACAAACATGTCTATTATGTCGTAGTAAGGGTTCCTCTTCAGCGACCTCTCCCCGATTTGAGTCCGGGCAAAGGGGCAGAAGATGTGGGGTATAACGGGCACTGATGCCTCCAGCGGAGGGGTATCCCCACCCTCAACCAGACACAGCGGGAGAGCTCCGGCGGCAATTATTAGTTCTTCCGGCACATAGTTGCCGGGGAAATAACCAATTATCTTGGTTCCTTGCGCCTGTGCCTCTCTGAGTTGCGCCGGCCTATCCCTCAGATGAGCGGCTACACGTTCTTCCTGCACAGTATTACCTCCCTATTTTTCTTTGTACCTAGCCACAGCATTACTGGGAGCGATGAAGCGAGCTCCGAATTCACTCATTGTTTCATCCGGGCTTTTCTCGCAGACTACTACTCACTCCAGAAGTACTTTACCGGCTGTCGTTTCGTTCCAGAACCAGTCCTTGAGTGCCTGGCTCGAGATAGTTTCTCGGCCAGGCTGTGACGTATCACCCTCAGAATAGTAGGCTTTCAAATCCTCTACAGCCAATTTCAGTGTGGATACAAGTGATATATCTTGGCGTGGGTTTTCTGGCTCCGTACCCTTGACAAAGGCGTAAATAAAGTCTCCTATAGACTCCAAGTCAATGCCGCTGGCGCCTACCGTGGTGCGCTGTCGCTTGCCTACGGCCATGTTATACCATGGCTCCATGGCCGTTATCTTCATGAGGAACGCAGTTTGCATCTGGTCAGTTTCCACTGGTTCGATCTCATTGTTACTATAATATATAGGGCAGGACAGTACCGTTGCGTCATCGACTACATCTGGTGCGTCCTCGGGATAGACCTCCAGTACCCGACCAGCGGGTGCCTCGAAAAGTTTCAACAAAGCGAGCAGTCCATATGAGACATTACGAGGTCATTGGCCTCGACATCACCGGGTATAACATGGTAAAAGCCAGAATAGCTAAACTGAAAAGGGCGGTCATTCGGCATGTGCAGCCCGGCAGTGGTGATAATTGTCACGCGACGTTGACTCAAGGGAGGCCCGCTGATCCAGGGTTGAGTTTCAAATGAGGGGCACCCATACTTCATAATATTTTTTCTCTGTGCTTCGGTCAACTTCTCCAAAAGAAATGATAAGAACTGCCTTTATTGGAGGGAAAGTATAGGTGGAGTGGCCTTGTATGTCAACATGAAAGTGTCTACAACACATGCCGTTATTGGGGTAGGCCATGGCGGGAGGGCTTATGAGGGCTGTCAAGGTCAGGAAGGTATATCTCTTCAACGATGGAATTTATTCAAGCCTTGGTGCCGTTCAACAGGCTACGCCCAAATAGTCACGACTCTTTGGGAGACCCCTCCCCATGCCTCCATGGGTTGTCTTATTCTTTATCAGGAATTTACATTAATCTAGGAAAGGGTGATCTTTGATCCAACACTGTTCAGGATAAACGCGGAGGGAAATACCTCCGCGATTCGCTGAATGGCCTTCCAACCGGTGCAGTGCATGGGCACGATCATCTCCGGCTCCATCATTTTCAGTTCCTGTATGGTCCTTTCCAGGATCGGCTCAAAGGCAGCCCCTGTGAGATGAAATCCCCCGAGGGCCGCGTGAATTTTTTCCAATCCGGTAATCTTTTTTGAGAATAGAAGCGTATTGATGACGCCCGCATGGCTGCAACCGGAGATGACCACCAGCCCCTTTCCCCTGAGATGGATGGCCAGGGACTGATCGTCCGGGATGGAATCCTTCTCCAATTTCCCGTTTTTTTCGACCAGGGCATTGGGGAATCCCTTCTCGAATTCGGTCACACGTTCCACCTCCCCGGTTACCAGAACCAGATCATCTGCAATGAGGGTCGGTCCTTTGGATTCAAGGATTTCCACCTTTCTCTCAGCCAAGTCTTTTCTGATCAATGTCCTTGGAAACCGAGTTTTCCTGCCGTCATCCAGGACCCTATACCGCGGAAACAGAAAGGCATCGGGGTGAACCACAAGAGGGACAGGATCGGGCATTTTGTCCAGGAGGACGTAAAGGGAGCCGGTATGATCCATATGTGCGTGGCTCAGGACGATTGCCTCTATTTTCCTTGGGTTGATTCCCAGCCGTTCCATATTATAGGGGACGCCCACCTTCGTGTAGCCTGTATCAAAGAGGATCGTATGTTGCGTATCCCCATGATAGAGGGTAACAAGCAGGGACAGGCCGTGTTCCGCAAGGAGGCTATCTGTAGGGATCTCCTCCCCCTTTGACAGAACAGGTCTGGTTACGATATCCGTGTCTCCAAGCAAGAGATCCACATAGTTGTCAATGATTGTCAGGATCTCGATTCGGTCCACCTCTTTTAATGAAGATTGTAAATTATCCACTGGCATTCCTCCCTTCCCTATTGGTAACACTTTCGCTCTTTGAAAAAACCGCTTTTCCGGATCCTCCAAGACCCCCCAGAGGCAGTCAGGCACAGAAGGCTATGTCACCCTCTCATGCTGTATCTTCTTCAGTGTTTCCCAGAGCTCCTCCACCTGCCTTCTGGTCTCTTCGAGCGAGTGTTCGTTGTGGATCAAAAAGTCCGTGTAGCCCACCTTTTCATCAATGGGCAATTGGGATTTAAGCCTGTTGACCGCCTCTTCCTCGCTGATGCCGTCCCGTTTGACCAGACGTTCAATCTGGACCTCCTGGGGCACGTATACCATCAGGTTTTTGTGAAACCGGTGCTGCAGGTTCAGCTCTATCATGAGTGGAATCACGACCTGAATGATGGCATTCCCGTCCTTCTCTGAAATTTCATTGACCTGTCTGACAAACTCCTCATGGATCCGGGGGTGGGTAAAGCCCTCCAGTTTCTTTCTTTTCTCCAGATCCCTGAAGACGATATCTCCCAGTTTCTGTCGGTCAAGGGTCTCGTCCTCCTGAAGCACCTGCTCCCCAAAGTAGGCCACGATCTCCTTCCAGCCGGGTGTTCCCGGTTCGACCACTTGCCTGGCGATTACATCAAAATCAATCATGGGGGCTCCCAGTTCTTCCAGCATGTTTGCCACCGTGCTCTTGCCGCTGGCGATCCCCCCGGTCACGCCCAGGAGCAGGCGATTGTCTTTGCCTCTGATGATCTTCAACTCCTGCAAGCCTCCGTAGGACATGGGGAAGGCCGTGGTGAGGTCCCGTTCCGCACCCGCAAAACTTATGGGATATCGAATGCCTCTCCTGTAGAGGACCTCCAGCCCTCGCAATGCCTTTTCCATCATGCCTGCCGGTATAGCCATAACCAGGTCCTCATCCTGCGCATGACCGTAACGCCGCTCCCCATAACAGGGAATGGTCAAAGAGGGTTTTCCGTTCAAATAGCACCTGGCGATGGCATCGGAGCAGGATGATTCTCCCACACAGTAAAACTGCATGACCTCATAGTCTTCAAACTGGAGAGCATTGATCAGGAGCATCATCTGGGCCGGATTGGCATAGATCAGGACGATATCCGGTTCAAAGGGTTTGTATACCAGGGGGGCCATGGCCACGGCCTCGTATTTTCCCAGAGGGAGTCGGGGAATGGATGCCTCGTATTTTTCTCCGTCTTCCCTTGTCTTGACCCAGACAATACTGCGAAAGGTCCCGTCCCGATAGGTTTCCGGTATGGCGGTCAGCCCCAGAATGGAAGGGCAACCGGGTGAGAGAAAGTCCTCCAGGTCAGCTCCCACGGTCCAGTCAAAGTTCCGGACCAGGTTGATCAGTTGACACAGGGTCACCTTATAATCGAGCCGCCTCATAAAGGGTATTTGGACGAGTTCCTCCTTCCTCTCCAGCATCTTGAAGGCCACTGGAAAGGATTTGAGCCTTAGCAAACGTTCCATACTCCTGATGATATGTTCCCAATCAACTTGTTTTCCCATGCGCATATGCTCCTTTTAATCCTCACGTTTTCTATATGCGACCGGCGAAAAATCTCCATTTTTCAAGGCCTCAATGAGGTCCTGCTCGTCATGTATGACCGATGAAAACTGGGTCCCATAGATGCCCACCTCAGAGACCTCATGGGCATCGCTTCCTCCTGTGGCGGGCAGGCCGAGACCTTTAGCAACCTTTGCTGCAAAGGCGTTTTCTTTTTCCGTGACCTTGCTGTTCAGGACCTCTATGGCATCGACCCATTTGAAAAGGGGCCTCTCCATGGCCTTCTCAGGGGTCAGACCCAGTTGCCCCACCCCGAAGGTCAGGAAGCCCCTGAAGGGGTGGGGAACAATGATATATCCACCGGCCCTCCGGACCTCCTCTTTCAGTTCCTGAAGGGCAACAATCCCCCTGGTGTCTTTGTCCAGACCAAAGACGAGCATGTCCCCCTGGTCGGTAATTATCTCATTCCCCCGCAGGATAAGAAATCCATGCTTCTCCCGCAGTTCTTCCACATGATCAGGGGACCAGGTATAATTGTGGTCTGTCAGGCAGATCCCATCCAGGCCGATCCTTTTGGCCTCAACAATGAGGGCCTCAACCGGTGCAGAGCTGCAGGGGGAAGCGGGAGAGGAATGCACATGGAGGTCTATGATCGTAAAGTTCCCTCCTTTTTCCCTCACCTTTTTATCCGGGATTTTTTTCCATTTTGTCAAGGACTCTGAAGAGGAAACAGGGCTGGCGACCTCGGGCGAGGAACTTTCCTCTTTGTCGCTACCAGAGGAGGTCTCCAAAGGTATGCCCAGGTCTTCCTTCTCCTCCCTTTTAATCAGTTCTATCGCTTCCCTGGCGGTGTGGCAGCATTCAAGGAGAAGGTTTGCAAAATGCCGGCACGCCTTTCGGCCGATGACTCTGTGTACCTTCTGGGAAAACCCCTCCTCTTTCATTGAAAACCCCACCGCTTCCTGAAGCGGGGCAATGGCCCTGGGGCATTCAGGGGTGGTCCAGCGATTCCACCTGCCATCGATGGACAGGATTTCGAGGTCGCTTATCCTCAGGGTGACATCCAATGCCAGCCTGTACATATCGTCATCAAGGATGCCGTGAGCAACCAGGTTCTCCGGATCCCTCTTTTCGATACTGACCAGTTTGTTTCGCATGAATTTGAGCATGGATGTTGTGTGCTCCTTCTCAGTTTATGGCAGGGCCGCATCCTGGGATTTGGCAATGGGCGCGGCAACCGTGAATCGCAAAAAGGCACAATTATTTACCGCGCATCTAGTGCCCCGTCCCATAGATTCCTCTGAAAAATAAGCCCCCATGCCACTTGAGGCGGGCAAAAGACAACTATCGCTTCCTTAATGATACAAGGAATTTCTGGGACAGGGCACTAAGGTGCTTCAACGCCCTCAACCAGGGGACTTCCCGGGGCAAAGGCCGCACAACGATTGTACAGTCGGATATTTTCCCTGACCATGTCGGCATAATAGTCCTTTGACCTTTCCTTATCGCCGGGCGCCTTGAGCAATTCATCCTTGGTAAAGGAGAGAATGACACCATGGCAGCACTCCTCCACCATAAAGGCCAGTTGCCTGCACTCGGAGGTCTCCCCGATAAGGCCTTTGACAATCTTGAGCAGGCCCGGTCCTATCCTCACTCCCACCAGCTTTTTAAGGGATTCGGCCGGGGGCTTCAGGCATTCCTTTTGAGAACTGCGGCGGAATTCACCCCCGGCATCAAAAATCTCCAGGTCCGGCAGTTTCACCATAATTTCCACATGGGCCTCCGTGAGGGTGTCCTGGAGCCGGCAGCAGGACCTCATGGTATGTTCGTCGACCAGTTCAACACTCGTAGAGCGATTCCTCGAGAAACAGAGGATACGGGCCATGATTCACCTCCCAATAGACACCAGTGCTTTGTTGCATAATTCCCACTCATCACGTTTTATCGGCCGTTGAGGGGGTCTCATCCAGAAGACCGCAAATGCCCACCCTATTCCATGGATCGGCAGCGTTGCCCCAAAATCTTTCCACACAAAAGCCCCGGAAGAGAGTCGCCGCTACGTCCTACCCCTTCTCTTCTTGTCCGTAGCTTATTGGCAAGGGTTTGGGGGCGTTCGATAAGGTTGGAAGAATTGGTATTGCGGCTCTCTGGAAGAGATCCTCTCAACGGCCATGACATCGGCTAATCACGATGAATGTATACCCTAAATACTATTTTTCCTTCCACACGGGTTTTCGCTTGTCAAAAAAGGCATTCACCCCCTCTTCGGCATCCTCTGTCACACAAAGGGCTGCGAACATCTCACTGGAATACTCCAGGGCCTTGCCATACTCCATGTCAGACATCCCATAAAAGGCCTGTTTCCCCATCTGCAGGGCAATGGGACTTTTTTGAGCAAGCTTGTTGGCAAGGGCCATGGTGGCTTCATCAAGCTGGTCCAGGGGTACGACCTTGTTGACCAGCCCCCACCGCTCTGCCTCTTGTGCGTCGATCAGATCCCCGGTCATTACCAGGTAAAGGCAGCGCTTCCTGCCCAATGACCTGGAAAGGGGCACGGCGGGCCCCATACAAAACAGCCCCACATTGATGGCAGAGGCGCCTATCTTGGTCCCTTCTGCAACGACCGCCAGATCACACGCCGCAATAAGCCCGGCCCCATTGGCCACTGCGTATCCATGGGCCGATGCAATAACCGGTTTTTTCATGGAGGCGATGATGTGGATCATCTGCTCCATGAGTGCCACCCATTCCCGATATTCTTTGAGTGATTTTCCATGAAATTCGGAGATATCGATCCCTGTGCAAAAGGCCTTGCCCGCCCCTTTCAAGACAACCACCCTGATTTTCTTGTCATTTTCCATTTCCAGGAGGGCCTTGTTCAATTCCAGGCCCAAAGCACTCGTGAAGTTGTTCAATTGCTTCGGTCGATTCAGGATGATGATACCCACGTGGTTCTCTCGTTCCAGAATCATGTTTTTGTAAGACATCTCCCGCCTCCTTGAGGTGCGTGATATTTTGTTTGGCACGAGTGTAACGAAATAATATGATATCTTCAAGCACTATTAAACAGCGATTTTCGCACATATAAATTACCCTTCAAATTTTTAGACCAAGCCTTCTAGCACAAACAGAAAACTCTGTACAATCAACCCATTACGGCTATGGAGATCAATAAATATTTATTACCCCTATTAACCTGAAGACAAAGTCTTCCTTGTGGAGATGAGGATATGATGCACAACTTTCGGGGCGGAGCTCATAATAATGGCCTATTTGAACCCCGTCTTCATGAACGAGTTCCCCTATAAATTGAATTTGTGAATATATTTGAAGGGGGTTAAACTATGGCAACCTCTCCAAGTTCCTCAACCTTGGGAGGTTTTTGTTCAGCAATCCACAGGTTTAATTAATACCATAAACCATCCCGCTACAAAGGGGGGTGGTCCACGCTATGCTGTGCAGGTGAGTGGGGTTTGACTCTTGATCTCACACCCGCTCCCTCAGGGTCGCTCAAGCACGCTGAGTTCACAGAGGGTAATGTTTTGGATATACGCGGTGGTGCCGGTGCATGCGATACGGTAAACCACGTGCGAAGCGCTGTTCTTTGAGCTGAATCCTCCTCTCAAGGATTCGACTCAAAAAAGCTTTAAGACTCTGTGGACTCTGCCTGCCCCGTATGTGGGAACATCCTGCTGGGGTGAGAGATTAAAAACCCTTTTAGGGTCAAAACAAGCCACCCTTTTTAGGGGTGGTTGTTGACT
>Ga0209636_10004647_pt1 | contig 14007 bp, 12 predicted proteins | sample DeeMarSWOR152_54_FD_187464 | JGI IMG/M metagenome (GOLD analysis project Ga0209636, IMG submission 187464) | Marine sediment microbial communities from White Oak River estuary, North Carolina - WOR-1-52-54 (SPAdes) (version 2) | ecosystem: Environmental > Aquatic > Marine > Intertidal zone >...
AATACTGATGGGAGTCGCCGGAATTATGGGTGCCTTCACACCAACTATTACTTTGGCAGCAGGCGCACTCGCGGCGATAGGAGTGATGGTTCTCATCACCGCTGGCTTTGTCGGCCTCGGCGTTGCAATCGGGTCAGCCATAAACGATTTTCACGCATTTCAGTTGCTGTCCACCTTTGTAATGTGGCCGCTGTTCATGCTATCAGGAGTATTCTTCCCTATCGATGTAGTGCCACTTCCGCTTCAGATCGCAATGCTGCTAGACCCCATGTTCTATGGGGTCGAGCTGTTGCGGTGGTGTCTGCTCGGAGCTGGAACGCCCTTCCTCGGTCCGCTTGGGTGGCTGATTAGCTTAGGAGTGGTGTCCGGCTTCAATGCCTTGATGATCGGTCTCGGCACCTATCTCTTCTCCCGCGCGCAGGTCTGATCGATCGAGTAGATAGCCAGCACTGGTTGGTGCCTACATCCATCTTCTCAGACCGATCGATAAAAATCAAGGACCTATGGACTGATAAATGAGGGAGGAGGGGGAGGGCGAAGGTTCGATGGCCATCCCTGCCAACCGAGGCCTGGAGGCCAATTCAGCACTAGAAACGGGAGTGAAAGCAAGATGAGTATTGTGATGTAGACTGCAAATGCGTAGATGATCTGTTTTCCGCTTTGTGGGAGCTCGCTGTTGAATAGGACTCTGTTGGGCGCTGTTACTAGTGAAGAAATGAAGCTGGGGAGAGGGAGCATAAATGGAGCACCGCGTTGATACTTTAGATACTTTTCACCATATCGCTTAGTCATTTGAATCTCCTCACTTAACGCAATACAAATTACGATCAGCGCTGAGATCAACCAGGGCAGGCTTGGCCCTGGATTATAGCCTCCGAAGGGGGATGGAGATAGAGCCGCAAGCAACATGACTCCATAGCTCCATATGAGAAATCCTATGTACTGGGGGTGTCTCGAGTACTTGTAGATCCAGAAATCAATTATTTCTCTTCTTTCGGATTTCCCGTAGAACCAAGTGATCGTACCCAGAAGGAATATCAAAAGACCAGACCCTATGGCTAGGTATGCTAGGAGTACTCTGATATCTAATTGCACAAGCGCAAATGGATACACCAAGATCATATACGGCAGGTATATGATGTCTCCGAGCTTAAGGAGGCTTGTAGACAAATCCCAGAAAGGTAGCCAGAGAACTCTCAGTATCCCTACACCAGTAAGGAAGAACATAGAGAGAGCAAAGTAGCCGAAGGTTGGTAGAAAGAAGGCTATAGATCCCAAGGAAGACAGGGCTCTTCTCCCTGTCTTGAGACCCACAATTATCAAGGCTATTACCGCTACAAGGCATGCATAGCCTATTGGCCTCGCGTACGTCATAAACTCCTCTATAAGCTTGAAGTCAAGAGCAATATCTGGAAAGTAGGCTGATAGTACATAGTTGATTGCTCTAGGAAGCTCCACCGTTGCAAAGGACAAACCCAGCGTGAAGACGATCGCCAAAACGGTTAGGATGAGAAGCTTCAGGGACTTCTTCATTGAATGCGACCACCCAATCAGTTGATCCGGTGGAGCGAGGCTCTTTTTTTCTTTTTAAGACTTATTCCAAACAAGAATCGAAGTGCATCGATCGAAGCATTATTAACCTCCGCGTCCCTTAGACACTAGGCGAGCTTCGTTTGGCCGCCTCCTCTATGGATGCTAACTCCCTTCTCTCCGAAGCAGCGGGGCTGGAGAAGCGATACGAATGGGAGGAAGCGGCTAGAGTTTACAAAGAGACCCTACAGTCAATGCGGGCTGATGCGGCTGAGCGACCAGTTGTTTTATTGCGCCTAGCCACTTGTCACGAGAGTGCTGCCTTCCAGATGGACAGCGCTTCAGCTTTTCAGAAGAAGACCGACGAGGCAATCGCGGTCTACCGCGAAACAGAGCAACTGGCGGAGCCCGATTCGCCCTGGAAGCGCAGAGCTACGGCTGGTCGGCTTCGCCTCGAGAGTATGCTGACTGAAGACCCGGAAGCGCGCCGCCGCCTACTCGATAACGCGATTGTTTTGCAACGTAACATCGTAAAGGAATTTGAGCAACATGGCCCGACGTCGGCGTGGCTGGAGGCGGGCAACTTTTGCCTGCTCCTGTTGTATGAGCGGTTCTTGCTCAACGAGGAACTCACTGAAGTTCTCGGGGAAGGCCTAGCCCTCGCGGAGAAACTGACAAAGTCCCAGACCCCGAACACTAACATCGACGCGAGAGCTCTCGCCCGTGTCCTTCGAGCGTACTTGGCGTGGTTTGCGAGGGACCATTTCGAAGATTGGCATCGTGATCCATCTCGTTTCACCTATGTTCTTCAAGAGGCTCTCACCCTAGAACATCAAATTCAGGACAGGAGAATCCTAGCCGCGCTTCTCGAGGGAAATCTCTGGGCAAGAGGCATTGATCAAGGCCTTGAAGTTACTGACGAAGACATGGATAAAGTGATAGCCGCGGCGAGCGTTACGCGTGACCGACACTTCATCGGTAGGGCTTTGTACCTTGCAATGTACCTCACTCGATGGCGTTTGGTGGCTGAGCGTAACCAAGAGCAGGCGCAAAAGCAGTTCCAAGAAACAGTGAGGTTGTTCAAGAAAACAGAAGAGAACCTCGGTCACTTACGCGATCCAGTTTCCCAGTACACGATAGGAGGTGTGTATGGCGACCTTGTCCAGAGCCATTGTCTCTACGCTGATTTCGCAACTGACCCGGCCCAGCGCAAACAGTTAATCGATAAAGCCGTAACGGCATTTCGCGAGGGCCTCCCTATAGCGCGACTCACGGGAGGCTCTACGCTCAGCTATCTACAGTATGCTGCCGCGGAGGCGCTGCGCCAACTGGCGCAGCTCGAAGATGGTGAGCAACGGAAGCTGGAAATCCTTGCCGAGGCCGTGGTCATCGCTGAGGAAAAAAGTGTTCTTGATGAGCGCGTTAACCCCCTTTTCACTTGGAACATCGGTGTCGGATACATAAGCGAAGGATCGCTTCGTCACGACCTGGCTGCGCTTACACGTCAGCCGACCCGGCGGAGGGAGCTGTTGGAGGCAGCTGTTTCACTGTTTCAAGCAGGATTTGAAAGAATAGGCAGTGGCACTTATCCCTTATCCCTGGGACAGTTAATTCGCCTCGGCGACTTCTACCTCCGCTTTGTACACACACTGGACAGTCTGTTCAAGGAAACCGCCGACCCGGATCTATTAGGAGAACAGATTCAGTCACTGAACCTAGCCGCAGAGGCATATTCGAGCGTCCAACGTCCAGCCCGTGTCGCTGAGGCAATCTGGCATCGTGCAAGAATCCACAGCCGAAAGGGAGAGCACAGAGATGCAGCCCAAGACTACAGCCAAGCTGCCGAGCACTTTGGAGACGCCGCATCCATCATACCCAGCCTAGCAGACCTTTACCACGATCTCGAAAAATATCTACAGGCGTGGAGCCAAATAGAGGAAGCTCGCGCTGCCCACGCGGACGGACTTTATCGTGAAGCCAGCGAGACCTACAGACGAGTTAGCTCCATACTTGAGGACACCCAGCGCTGGTCGCCTCTGAGCGAACACTATGTTGCATGTGCCATCCTAGAGGGGGCGGAGGCGCTGAGCCATGAAGAAAACCCAGAGCTCGCTGCCCAAGCATTCACAGAGGCAGCCGAAGGCTTCGTCACCTCGAAGCAGGCCATCTCGACATGGCGAACACAGGAAGAGGAGGAAGAAAAGGAGAAGGATCACTGGAGCAATGTGACCGCGGCGCGAGAGCGGTATTGTCACGCCCGTGCAGGATTAGAAGAAGCGAAGCTACTTGACAGGATGGGCAAGCGCGGTCTTAGCGCGAGACGATTCGCGGCTGCGACAGCCATCTTAGAAAGTCTCACCGAAGAGGAAGAGACCGCTGAGGGCAAGCAGGAGATGCGAACACTTGCACTTCTCGGTCAAGCTTGGGAACTGATGAAGGAGGCTGAGGCAAGGAGCAAAGCCGAGAAGTACGAGGAGGCTGCCTGCGTATTCGAACAAGTCGCTGAAGCCGCGGTGAACGAAAAACTGGCAGCTACATGCCGTGGGAATGCTGCCTTCTGTCGTGCTATCGAATCTGGCACCCGCCTCCGCCTATCACGCGATACGGCGCTGTACCGTGAGACCAAAGAGTACCTTGAGACGGCGGCGGACTACTATACTGAGGCGGGCATGGAGCGCGCAGCCACCTCGAGTAGAGCGACTGAATGCATGTTTGATGGGTTGGTCTACTTTGCGCAGGCCGAAGGTGAACTTGAAGCTCAGGCAAAGGGAAGATTCTACGCCTTGGCAGAGCGCAGCTTTGAAGCAGCAGCTAATCTCTATGCGGAAGCGGGTTATAGCGGGAAGCAAGATCAGGCTAATCGCCATTTGGGGCATGCACGCGAAAAGCGCCGCGTTTTCACGTCTCCTGCCGAGGCGCTAGACACAGCCGTTGTCCTCCAAGTGGCACAGGCCCAAGTGACGCCGTCGTTGACACGCGACCAGTCACTGGGCATTGAGCGTTTCGAGATTTCTAACGTTCAAGCAAACCTTGTGATGGATCGCTCGGAGATCACGGTCGGCGAAACATCAGAGATGAAGATTGAACTGGTCAATGCTGGCCGTGCTCCTGCGGTTCTCATGAGGATTTCAGAGTTGACACCAAACAGGTTCGGGATAGACGTGATCGGCGAGAAATATCGTGTAGAAGACGGGGCTATCAGCCTAAAAGGTCTCCGGCTGAATCCATTTGACACAGCCGAAATCCACGTGTTACTGAAAACTAACCGCTCCGGTGAATTTGTTATTCAGCCTCGCATCCACTACTTGGATGAGCAGAGCCGCTATCGGCAGCATCAACCTCACCCTGCAATCATCACGGTTCAGGATTTGGGCGGCGAGGCCGTGGAGATTGCTCCGGCTGAGTTTGAGTTCAAAACATCTCGAGCTGAGGCTGCCTTCAACTACCTAGTAAATGCATTCATCGAGGATTATATGGCCAAGAGGCTCTATCTGGAGCAGGCGGGCTGGAGGGCACTGACGCAGATAGCCAAGATGGCGAAGATCCCTGTCTCGAGTCTCTACGGAAGGCGTGGAGGATTCGGTGCAACCATATCCGAGCTATTATCGAGGGGTTTAGTCGAGACCAGAATCTTCACTGGACAAAGAGGAAGGGGAGGACAGATAGCCAAGGTGCGCATCTCCTACGACAAGGAACCCGTGAAGCGCTATGTTGACCAAACCATCAAGAAGCCCATTTGAAAACAAAAAATTGATCGATCGCCGGTGAAGTAGACGCCGAAGGCCTCCATCGAGGCTCCGGCGGGGAAAACTTGCGCGGCTGTTTTCTTGAGCGAAAATCAATGAAAAAATCGCTGGACACCTGTTCGGCCTCGCCTTCGGTTCGCGTCTTGTAGACTGGAAAGCTAGATCCGTCTCAAGTAGGTGAGCAATATAGCCCGGTCGTACTCTTGCTTTCGATGCTCCTCTAGAATCTTTGGTATCTCGTTGGCACGGCCCTTGGGTACGTATACTGAGTCACTTGCCCCAACCCAAAATCCCTCGGGTTCAGAAGTCAGAGCTGCCACAGCATTACCTAATGCCCTCCAAAACCCGGCCTTGATGCCCAGGTGTATGGGGGTGGGTATAGCCTGCGTCCCCGGCTTGATTGCTGCTTGCTTCGCCATCCAATCACCTCCACATAGGATAAGAGTCAGAAAAATCGATGGGTATTTTTCCGCGCGTGTATGAGCTCAAATCTCAGTTCTTTTGATCGATGAACGGCTCTGCTGGCGATATCTATGCTAAGAAATGAAAACATGGTTCTTTGAGGCGTTATTCGGCTCCTTTTGACCCCTTACTTGAAAATGCCTTCTAAGTTTCGTTCTTCATTTTTTGCAGCGCTTTTGAGACGCCCCAGTGGCTACGACCGATCCTTCCAGAGTGTGAAAAATGGGAAACTGGAGTCAGGCTACTTCAACCAGTGTCTCGCTGCTCTTTACTCCCTCGATAGCGTTGACCTTGAGAGACAGAGCAGTAACTGCCCTATAGGTTCGTGTCTCAGCGAAGGCTACCACGTCGTAGCGGCCCAGTACAAGATGGGCGCTCTTCACCTGGGGCAGCTTCTTCAACTTGCTCAGCACGCCGGGACCCTTGCCTCTTAGAACCCTGATAAGCATGCATACATTGGTCATTCCTCGATCCTCCTACAGGCCGACCAGCGTCTCCGAAGCCCTGACCCCGGACGTGTTGTGGACTTTCAATGCTATTTCTCGCAGCGCCTTCAGATCTGGTGCGTAGACTCGGGCGGCGACATCCCACCTGCCGACGGTGGCGAACACCTTCTTGACGCCCTTAATCTTCTTGACCTCCTCAGCGACGCTCTTGCTCTTGCCTGACTCACAGCAAACCAAGATGCAACCGAAGACCATCTTCACATCAAGCCAACGCGTTGTCCGCTGGATAACCATATATAACATTGTTCCTTCGATGATCTCTGTCCGTCGATCGACCAACTGCATGGATGAACGTTCTCTGAGGAAAAACTCAACGACTAGTGTAGCTATGATCTGATACTTCTTCGACCGAAGTCCGCCGTGTGTGTTGTGCTCTATGTGTGAGGGGTGCTATCGACGCCATGAGGATTGAGAGACACACGAACCCCGTGAAAAGATTTGTGGCTCCCGAGATCAGCGCAATAGACCAGGGGATTGTGATGCCTCCGATACTTGCAATCAGGAGGATGAACCCTGTGGTCGAGCCGCTGCTAATCCCCGCCTCTCTCGCTGCGAGAGCGAGGATGGTTGGGACTACGCTGGCGAAGAAGAAACCAGCGAGGATGAACAGCATAATCGCTGCCAGCTGGACCGGAACCACTGCGGCGAGTAGAATGAGAACCCCGGCTGCGGCTGAGGTGATCTTGGCTGTTGAGTAGAGCCCTAGCCTGTCACTGGTGACACTCCACACCGCTCGCCCCAGAGCTAGGGCGACGAAGAGCATGCCCAGTGACGCGCTGGCTGTGACGCTGTCGAACCCTCGTTCATTCTGTAGAAAGAGTGGCAGGAAGGAGTTGATGCCCAGTTCTGCGCCCCATACGAGGAGAAGGGCTAGCACCAGAGTCGGCGAAACATTCAGTCTTAGAGTAGGTCGATGTCGTCGGTGACTTCCCGTAGATAGTGGACGTCGAGCAGATGTGGCTGCCATTGGAATGATTGTCGCTGCGACTATGCTTCCTGCAACCATAAAGTTGAGCTGCCACAGCCCGAACTTTGAGAGCATTAGTCCTGCGAGTAGAGGCCCTAGGAAGCCGCCGACTCCCCATGTGGAGTGTAGCGCGTTCAGGGCGAAGCCGGGTTTGTCCTTGTAGATGTCTGACACGAATGCGTTCACTGATCCTTCGAAGAAGCCGTTGCCGACACCGACAAGGATCAGCGCCGCCAGAAGTAAGGGAAAGGACGATGAGAGACCTACAATCACCGTTCCCGCGGCTATCACGGCTATTCCAGCAATCACGACTTTCTTTTTCCCTAGCATGTCTGCCAGGATGCCCGCTGGGAGAACGGCGAGAAAGCCGATGGATCCAGCCGCTGCCAGGGCTCCGACCTGGACGGGGGTGAGAACAAAGTCTTGAACGATCACAGGAAGCGATGGCCCAAATATGGACGAAGCTAGAGCGTACGCCGTGAAGGCAGCCATGGTACTCGCGAGGATGCGGCCGTTATTCTCAGCAGCCTCCTCACCCATACAGAGCCACCCTCCACCTCGCAACTGGACGACATCTATCGGGGATTGCATGGACAGCGTGCAGCCCCAGGCGCTTCAGCCCTAGGGGTAACAGGCTACCCGATTTGATGCGTGCGACCCTGTGACGAGGCAAATAAGGATAGCGCGTCTCAACCGACCAAGAATCGATCGATCGATTGAGCCGCTTCTTATTGAGCGCAAGGGTTTCGATCGCTGGACCAGATGTGTATTGCTATACTTTGCTTATGGCCTGCCTTATGATTGTCTTCAATTTCTCAGGAGCTGTTCTCCGCGGGTCGCTCATGTAGATCTCATGGTGTTGCCCTCGCATCTTGTATCCCTTATCCCTGACGAACTTGTGCAGCTTGACGATTGTTTCCCGTTCTTCGGAGTAGGGTCCGATGTGCATGATCTGCGCCGACAACCCCTCATAGAACGCCTCGAGGATGACCTTGTCGATTTCCTCTAATCCCTTTTTGGCTTTGGCTTGCGTTTTCGCCTCTTTCACCATCTCCGCTGTGATGAACTCGGGCTGTCTGATCATGGACTTCCAGTTCCACTCTTCTCTGGGTACGGAGTCGAAAGACGCGTCTGGGTCATCGAACCACCAGAGCCCCTCGAGTGTCATGACAGTGAAATCTTCTCCAGCGGCCTTAGCGTTGAACTTTGCTGTGTAGGCGACCGAGTAAAGAGCGTTCATCGCCTTTTGATAGGCCTCGCCTCCGGGTTCGCCGCGTCCTGTGATCGTCAAGAACTTGGCGGGAGGAACATCGATAATGTTGGGCTCCTTCGGGCTTGAATAGAAGGCCTTTAGTTTCTTCCTCAAATCGATTTTGCTGGTCACGGGGCACCTAGATATGGGTTACAGTATTAAACGTTTTGAAATTCGGAATATCTATGATGGCCATTAAGCTAGTCGACGGCGTGAGACACATACTCTGAAATTGCATTTATGTGCGCAATTAAGATCTGCCGACAGAATTTAGTAGGGATGGCGGCAGGAAAAGGGCGATCGATCGTTAGCCCGAGAACCCAAAAAGTAGGCGTTCAGCGATCTACTGCGAAGGCTAAATAACCTGTTGGAGAGAAATCGTTGAGGGTTGGAGCGTTCAAAATTGACAGCTGTTAAGATAAGCATAATAGGTGCTGGCAGCGCATCGTGGTCGCTGACTCTCATCAAGGATCTTTGCTTGACGAAAGGCCTTTGGGGCAGCACAGTTTCTCTCATGGATGTCAACAAAGAACGCCTCGACATGGTGGATAACCTCGCTAGGAGATACGCGTCTGAGGTGAAGGCAGACCTGAAATTTGAGAAGACCATGGACAGGGGCGAAACGCTAACGGACGCCAATTTTGTTTTCAACACAGCTTTGGCTGGAGGGCACGAGAACTACGAGATCCAACGTAAAGTCGCCGAGAAGCATGGGTACTATAGGGGCATAGATAGCGTGGATCACAACATGGTCTCGGACTACCATACGATCGGAGGCTACAACCAGTTAAGGCTCTTCTTAGACGTTGCCAGGGAAATGGAAGAGATCTGTCCCGATGCTTGGTTGATCCAGACTGCGAACCCTGTCTTTGAGGGCTGTACACTCTTAACGAGAGAGAGTAAGTTAAAGGTGGTGGGCCTCTGCCACGGACACCTCGGATACAAGGAGGTGGCGAGCGTCCTCGGTCTCGATCCTAGAGACGTCACGTTCCAGGCTGTTGGTTTCAACCACTGCATCTGGATGACCGACTTTCGATGCAAGGGGGAGAACGTCTATACCATGATCGATGATTGGATCGAGAACAAGGCAGAGGCTTTCTGGAGAGCTTGGAGGCCTAAGTATCACGAGATGGATATGTCCCCTGCAGCGGTGGATATGTACAAGACGTTCGGCATGTTTCCTATTGGAGACACTACGAGAAGCGGCGGCTGGAAATATCACGTGGATCTGAAGACCAAGAAGAGATGGTACGGACCGTTCGGCGGATTCGACTCCGAGATCGGGTGGGGCATGTACTTGAATGACTTGAGGAAGATCATGGACAGAATGTTCAGGGTCAGCAACGATCCAACGACTTTCGTGACGAAGGAGTTTCCACCCGTGAAGAGCGGAGAGCAGCACGTACCCATCATTGATGCCATCGTCAACGACAAAGAGGGCACGTTCCAAGTTAACATCCCCAACAACGGCGCGATCGAAGGCATACCCGACGATGTCGTCGTGGAAATCCCGGCTATAGTGAACGGACGGGGAATCCAAGCCGTGCGCGTGGGCAAGCTGCCTAGAACACTGATGCTCCACGTGATGCTCCCGCGGATGCTGAGAATGGAATGGGCCTTGGAGGTCTTTTTGACAGGGGATAAGAACCTGCTGATGGACATACTCTTGAACGATCCGAGGACGAGGCGTCCCGAGCAAGCCGAGGCGGTGATAGAGGACATCCTAGCATTGCCCTTCAACAAGAGTATGGCGGACCACTACAGGTAAGTCCGTATTTTCGATCGGATCGATTGGCGTGAGGTTGAGCTTAGAAGGGGGTTGGCTGCGCTGTGAGTGGAGCACCCTGAAACAAGCAGGCAGCACGAGAGGTCTCAGGTGTGTCGCCCATCTCAGGATGCTTGTTAGTATGCAGCGACCCACGTAATATAAGGAAACCTGATGGATGAGTTTATTAGGGAGGTCTCGTGCGCCGGGACCTAGGTCTCAGGTGTGAAGGGCAGGGATGAACCTTTGCATCACGAGTTAGCCTTCTGGTTCACCTCAACCTGTTGCCCACCTGTCCCAGGAAGGTGAATCCTGTGTCCGAGTGGGAGGAGAAAGAGGGAGAGGAAGAGGAGGAAGAGGGAGAGGAAGAAGAGGAGGAGTGGTAGTAGCTGAAGGTAGTCGAGGTAACAGGTGGTTACCTTAAACATGTTGACTCCCCACTTTTGTTTTATTAATTATTCACCCCTTTTGACAACATGATCCATCGTTCCTTCAAGTCCAGAGACGGTTGGAAGAGGGTTCAAGTAAATAATTGTCGTCATCGTTTTTGCTGCTGGACACCGACTTGCTCTCAAGACTTGAGCTGTTGCCTCTGGGAAGCGGCGGAAAACCGGCGGCTTTGAGCTAATCTCGGAATAGTGCTACCTGATGATCTTCTATTTTGTCAGGTTCTAATCTATTCCTAACAAAGCTATTCATCTGTTCAGAAGCAAGTTTCGAAACACACATGAAAATCATTGTGCCACAAGATCCCGCTCTAGAATCACTTCTTTGGGGAAGTGTCTGAAGCGGTGACGCTGGTACAAGCGACGGGCCCTTTTGCTGGTGGTCGAGATCTCCGCTTTCGTAACTCCTGCACGCTTCGCTCGGGCCATGGCTTCTTCGATGAGCGCGGCTCCGATCCCTGAGTTCCTATGCTTAGGATCGACATAGAGTGCCGCTATGAAGGAGTTTGGTGCTCCATCTATGATGTCCTCCCGAATAGCTTGGTGTAGGAAACCGACGATACCGTGGTCGTTCTCTGCGACCAGAACCTCTCTCTTTCCTATGGCGCGCTTGAGGCTCTCCGTTCTTCTAATGGGCTCTTCAAGCCATTCAGCCAAGAGCCTGCGTATCACGGCCGCATCCTCCCTCCTTGCTGTTCTTACCAAAAGACTCATAGCCGTAACCACCCCAACCTCGATGTTGGTCAAGGTCAACGACCCGCGCGGCCGAAGATAAGGTTTTGATCAACGAGAACCGTGCGTGCGAAACAGTTTTCTCGGCGTTCGCCGGCTTCTTCGTCGTATGGAGGAAATCGGCTCACCTGACGCTGTCAACCGGCCTTTTGGCGCTCTGTACAACCCGACATCGGCTCCAAAACCAAAAGTTCTTTTGAGCTCCTTCTTTTCGGCCACGGCTGCGGTTCTGGCAGCCCAGAGAGGTCATCTATCAGCATGAGTATGCCTGGCGATCGCTGTTCTAGCCCTAATCGCTCTCACGAAGCCTAACCGGTCAGGCCTAGAAGCTTCAACCCGATTTCGGGCATTTCACCTCGTCAGGAGCTCAACTTGTTCTGAGGCAAGTTGGTCTCCTCCAGCTGGACCTGACGGTGGACAGGGGGTACCTCACCTAATGGAGCCGCGTTTGAGGGACGAGGCACGTAGAATTTGCGTCCGGTGAGCACCGCGACGAAAGTACCATCGCCGCCTCTCTGAGCGGCAAAGGATCGCAGGGCTACGAGAGAAGAGGTTGATGCGGGAAGAACGTTAAGCCCCTCTTCACGGGCTAGAAGCCTTGCGAATGCGATCATGGAGTTGTCGGAGGCTGTGGCGGCGTAGCCGTTGCTTTCGTACAGGGCGTCCAGCGCTGCCTGTCCGTCAAATGAATGCCAGTTGACGAGGGGCTCGTTGATAGTCGTCTCCCTAACTTCCTTTGGCGTCAGGTCTTGGATAACCCGGGAATTCATCAGGAAGCTCTTGATCACGGGGTTTCCTCTGGTGGTGCTGGCCGCTATCATCGCGGGAACGCTTTTTATGACACCGCGTTCAAAGAGCCTTCGAAAGCCCAGATATATCCCCATCAGGGTGGTTCCGTTGCCGACGGGAACCGAGACCGCCGCTGGACCGCGTCCGAGACTATTGTATATCTCGCGGGAGATGGAGGAGTACGCTTCGAAAGACGTCTCGGAGTTTCCGTTCATGCCAGGGTTGGCGTTGTACCAGCCGTGAGCCTCAGCTTCTTCGGAGCTTACAGCAACTGTCACCTCGTAGCTTCCGTCCACAGGATGTATATCAGCTCCGTATCCTTCAATCTCTCTCATGCGACCCATATGGTAGCCCGACGGGAAGAAAATGTGGACTTCAAGACCCAGCGTGCACCCAAAGTGCGCAAAGGAGGCCCCGAAGTTTCCGCATGTCGCGATGGCAACCGCGTCGCAGCCGGCGTTCGCAGCGGCTTGAAGAATCGCGAGCGTGGCTCTGTCCTTCTGTGTTCCGGTTGGGTTTCCTCCCTCGAATTTGAGGTACAGTCTATCACAACCGATCAAGGGCTCGAGGTTCTTGGAGCGGACAAAGATTGTGTTGCCCACGTCACCCATGTAATTAATCTCGTCGACCATGGTGTTTCTCGCGATCTTCTCCGACCGTCTCTACGTTACGAATCAAATGGATTATGGAATACTTAAATTGTTTTCCTTTCACTGAACGCGGCTGAACAAATCACCATCACCTACATAGAAAAGATTAAGAAAGTGTAGGCCTGGATGATCGACTGCATCAATCGATTGATTTCTGGAGAGAGGCTTACACCAGTGATTCACGTCGCGGGAAGGCAGACCTCACGGGGAATCGAAATTCAGGTTGGAGGGAAGGCGTATGCCATCTCATACCCTGGTGACGTGTGGAAGAACTATCCCAGCCGGCTTCGGGAGGTGCTTCTAGACAACCTAGTCTTCGCAGCCACCATTCACCTGCCCCTCGTCTTGAAAGAAATTGAGGTTCTATACAACACGAACCGGCCTCTCTTCCAGCCTCATTTCTTCCAGAACATGATTATGGACTTCCCTTCCTGCGCAGACGTTGATCATACAAGCACTTCAGACATCGTCCGACGGTTCATGAACCTTAACGTCCGCTTCTCGGACGGCCGGGTTAGGCTCCCACGGTACTCCGGAACGTCCTCGCCGGATTCATCTGTGATCAGCCTCTCTTTCGGCAAGGACAGCCTGCTCAGCTACGCCGTCTGCCGCGAGATAGGGTTGAATCCACACGTAGCCTATGTCGTGGAGCCATCCATGAAGTACGAAGAGAAGCACAAGACGGCGTTGGCGCGACGGTTTCACAGAGAGTTCGGGGTTAAGCTGGATAAGATCGTACACTCAGCGGGTTTGCTGCGGGACGGTGTGCACCTCGGAGTCGACAAGACGGAGCTGGGGTGGGGGCTGCAGTCAACTGAGTACGCCCTTATCCTGCTTCCTGTCGCCCACAGCTACGCCGCTCGATACATAGTCTTCGGAAACGAGCAGAGCTGCGCGGCATACTACGCTGACCAAGAGGGATGCGTCTGTTATCCTGCTTACGACCAGTCACATGTCTGGACCCTTCACATAGACTCAATAACTCGGCTGATGTCCAATGGGCAGCTCAGAACCATGAGTGTGATCGAGCCGCTCATGGACATCGCTGTGATGGGCGTGCTGCACCACCGATATCCCGATGTTGGAAAGTACGAGATGTCTTGCTTCACTGAAATCGAGTCCGGGCGAGACAGGCGGTGGTGTATGGCCTGTTCTACCTGTG
>Ga0209636_10004648_pt1 | contig 14007 bp, 13 predicted proteins | sample DeeMarSWOR152_54_FD_187464 | JGI IMG/M metagenome (GOLD analysis project Ga0209636, IMG submission 187464) | Marine sediment microbial communities from White Oak River estuary, North Carolina - WOR-1-52-54 (SPAdes) (version 2) | ecosystem: Environmental > Aquatic > Marine > Intertidal zone >...
GATTGCAAAACTTGCCCCGTGCCTTCTCTGGCAACTACGTCTCTAGCGACTATTGTTCCGTTGTCAGTGAACGCAATTCCATCAGTCCACAGTGCAGTGCCCCAGTCTATTCTTTTCCAGAGACCCACTTTCACGTCGTCTTCGGGTTTTCCAGTGTTCTGGCTTACTCTGACGCTTACTTCAAAACCGATTTTGTCGGCATCAGTTTGGAAGAACCTTACTGCGTCGGCTGCCCAGTTCTTTTCTCCCTGCATCTGTAGGGATTTGGTTGGAGAGTCCGAAGCCGTGTCAACTACTTTCTGGTATTGGTCGCCCATTCCATTGAAAACTAGTGTCCACTGTCCGGGAAAGGCTCCAGTTGCATAATTCTCAAAATCGTCACTAAAAATTAGGTTTTCTGGCATACCTCCAATTTTTAAAGCCACATCAATGTTCACTGGATAACCGAGGATTCTGGTGTCTCCGATATTGATGGTGCAGGTTATTTGTGGAGGAGAAACTTCGAAGTCCTGTTCCCAAACGTTGACGTTGCTTAAAGAGGCTATAGATACAGGCACCAAAACAACTGTGATAATAGCAACAGTGATAAGCACAAAGGTTTTTTTCATAAACAGCTTGGATGAAATAGTCATTGCATGTTTCGCTCCTTTAAATATTACACACTTAACATAGGCTTGTTTGTGATAAAAGGGTTTTTGTCAAGGTTTCTTGACTAAACAAGCCAGAAACGCCCGTTTTTTGTCAAGGTTTCTTGACAAACAACTTTTCGCGTTAGTCAAGGTTTCTTGACAAGCTAAGCGCTCGCCAGTCAAGCAGTGGTTCCACGCTTAATTCAGTCTTTATATAAGGAGGGGGTAGGCTTTTCCGAGCACAACAGTACAGCCGCTGCTTTGGTTTTGTAGCAAACGCTGCGACGGAAAATAAAAGAGATTATTGTGTATTCTTTCGCCTCAGTAACACTTTTTCAGTTTTTGGTGTTACCATTCTAGTATAAAAGTTTTTAGGCGGATAAACCAACTTTTATCGGTGACACTTATGGCAAAAATTGTCCGAGTAGGCGTAACGTTTCCTCCAGACCTTCTAAAAGAATTTGACGAAATCATCAGCAAAATGGGCTACGAAAGCCGCTCCAAAGCCATCCAAGACGCCGTGAGACTCTATGTTTCCGAGAAAAAGTGGCTCAGAGAAGAAAAAGCTGATCAAACAGGCGTGTTGCTGATGGTTTACGACCATGAAGTGAAAGGGCTGGAAAGCGAACTTACGGAGACGCAGCATCATCACGGTCAGCTGATTTCGTCCACACTGCACATTCACCTCGGCGAACGAAACTGTTTAGAGGCGATAGCGGTGAAGGGCAAGGCGTCTGAGATTCGGCATTTAAGCAACGAGCTAACCACGAAGAGAGGCGTAAAAATCCTCAAAGAAATGATCGTTTCCATCTAAAGCTTTAGCTCTTTACTTCGAACATCCTTTCCAGCGCAGCGCTAGCCTTTCTTGCCACGGCTTCGGGAATTTTAATCACGTGTTTTTCCTGTTTCAACGAGGCGTAAAGCCTGTCAAGCGTGGTCAGCTTCATGTTGGGGCACACTGCTCCCTCATAGGCAATGATGAACTGTTTTTCTGGGTTCTCCTTGCGCAGGCGATGCAGAAGCCCTTCCTCAGTGCCAACAATAAGCGTTTTAGCACTGGATTCCCTTGCGTAACGGCACATTTTCGAGGTGCTGCCTACGAAATCCGCTACTTTTCGCATTTCGGCGCTGCATTCTGGATGAACCATTACAGCAGCGTCAGGATACTGCATTTTAAGCACGGTCACGTCTTCAGGCTGGAAAAGCAGGTGCGTCGGACAGAAGCCCCATTCAGGAATTGGAATTAGGGTTTTTCCAGTTTTTTCTGCCGCGTATTCGGCTAAGTTGCGGTCTGGACCGAAGAGAATCGTGTCCGCATCCAGCGAGTTGATAACTTCCACGGCGTTGGCAGATGTGCAGCAGATGTCGCAGTAGGCTTTGGATGAAGCAAGCGTGTTCACGTAGAGCACCACAGGAGCGTGAGGATAATGGGTTTTGGCGCGTTTTATTTCGTCCACGGTGAGCATTTGCGCCATGGGGCAACGTGCGCCCAAAGAAGGCAAAAGCACTTTTTTGGCGGGGTTGAGTATGGCGGCTGATTCTGCCATGAAATCCACAGCGGAGACCAAGAGTATTTCTGCGTCTTGTTCCAGCATGGCTTTGCGGCTTAGCTCGATGCTGTCGCCGATGTAGTCGGCTATGTCTTGGATTTCTGGTCTTTGATAGTTGTGCGCCAGAATTATGGCTTTCTTTTCTTTTTTGAGTTTCTGGATTTTTTCTGTTAAGTTCATGGTTTCGCCTTAGCGTGCGAAGCAGTAAAGACACATGAAAAGATATATGTTTTTACCCTACTTAGCCACATTCTTCATGATAATTTCTCTGTTGTGCTCGGAAAAGACTATACCCCCCTTATTTAAAGGCGGAAGCGTAGAGTGAACTGCGCTTTGTCTTGTCAAGAAACCTTGATAAAAACGCTTTAATCACCGAAACAGCCTAATTGTGATGGGGATAAGCATGAGTAAAAGCATTGCTGTAATGCTTGTTCTCGTCTTAGCCGTGTCATGCGTAATCACGTTTTTGCCTGTTAAGGCTGAAGCTAAAATGATTATTGTTCCAGACGATTATTCTACAATTCAAGATGCCGTCAACGTTGCTAATGAAGGAGACACAATATTCATCAGGAAAGGAGTCTACGAAGGTGCTGAGAACCAGACATTGATGATAAACAAGACCCTGTCGCTCAAAGGTGAAAACGCCGAAAACACAAAAATAAACCTTCACCCGCTTTGGTATGAGGTATTTATTATGGGGCAGTCTATAGGCTGGGTTTGGGCTAATTCGATCCAGATCTCTGCAAACGATGTCATAATCTCTGGGTTCACGATTGACAGTGACGGCGGAGAAATCTGGGTTACTGGAAATGAAACACAGATTACAGGCAACATCATTAACACTGATTTAACTTTGGACGGTTCTCACCAGACCGCTTCGGAGAACAATCTTACAAGAAGAATTGCATTAACGGGAACCTATGGTAAAGCCTACAATAACAGCCTTGAAAATAGTGGTATTGGATGTTATGGTTCTTATGCCAGTGTTTTTGCAAATAATATTTTGGGAGGCTATTTAGGCGCCGGTGGTGCAGCCACCTATAATTTAATTTACGGAAACATCGTCCAAGACGGCGACGGCATCGGCATTGCAAGTGTTGGTACCATAGTTGCCAAAAATATCATAGCTAATTGTAGGAGGGGCGTAGAAATACTTTGGGGTGGTGATAACATTATTTGCGGAAATGTAATATCAAATAATCAAGGATCCGGGTTAAGCAAGGTAGAGGGTCAAAACAACACGTTCTTTGCGAACCTTGTGGCTAACAACTCCATAGGCGTTTTGCTTGGAGCTAAGGCTCAGATGCAGGGTTATAACACGCTCTACCGCAACAATTTCATCAACAACACAAAACAGGTCGAAATAGGCTTTTTAGACCATGCAGACCAATGGGACAACGGGAAAGAAGGCAACTACTGGAGCGACTATAACGGGACGGATGCTGATGGAGACGGAATAGGTGACACGCCATACGTGATGTTTGGGTACGGCTACCGAGAAATAGATCCTTTTGACATCACAGTATGGGATAACATCACCATTCAAGGGGATGGCGGTTCTCATTTTTATGAAACCATATGGGATAACTATTCTGACCGCTATCCGCTGATGGCTCCTTTCGACATTTCCCGGCTATCAGTGCCGTTGCCAGAATGGGCAGCAGAGGAAGTGGTGCATTCCAATTTACCAATGCCTTTTCCAACAGCTTATGTTGTAGTTGCTTCTGTCATCGCCGTCGTTGTGGCGGGTGCTGGCTTGCTGGTCTACTTCAAAAACGCAAGCACTAAACAGAAATAATTGTCATCTTCGCTCTACTACGCAACGCACACGTAATGGGGACTTTGATGTCCAAAATGTATTCAGCTTCGCTTGAATGCTCTTGTCACTGTGTCCAGTTTTTCGCCTACGACTTGAGCCTCGCTGCGTCCCAAGCCCTTTTCATAAGCTTTGCGAATGTGCTTTATCTCGTATGGGTTGATGCCCATGACTCGGCAGGCAGTGGCGTCTGTGGCAACAACGTCTGTTCCTGCAATTATGAGGTTCATCTGGACGGGTGTGCCGTCTATGGGGCCTTGCCCTTCCATGCCTACGAAGCCATCTATAACCGTTAACGCTGGTCTAAGCACGGTGTTAATGTCAACCACGACTTTACTTATGCCTTTCAGATGGTATTTGCCCTTGAACTTGTCAGGAAGCAAGCCGAACATGTTCTTCATGCCCAACGTCACGCCAGTGTCCACATGCGTCTTCAGCTTTGCGGCGCTGATGACTGCGGATTCGGTGACCAAATGCGGCACAGTTATGCTTTTCAGCGCTTCGCCATCAGGAACCGCGAGCTTAACCGTGTCTTTAACGTATCTCAGGTTGAGCCATTCGACGCCGTTGCGGCTGCACATGTCCTTCATGCCAGTCGCTTCAAAGGCTCTATCAGCATTGGTTATTGTGGCATCGGACTCCACCACGTAGACTTTCACGGGCAACGCTTCAAGCTTCTTGATTATGGCTTCAACTACGATGGGGTCTGTGGTGGCGCCCGTGTCCCACGTCTTGTCGGTGATGAAGTTAACTTTGATAAGCACTTTATCGTAACCCGCGAGCGCGTTTTTGTAGTCGATTAGGTCGAGGGCTTTGAAAACTGGAGCGTGCCCTCGCTCGCCTTTAACAACAGCCACGATTGGAGACTCTGATTGCATATGAATATCAACAAGGCTTTTCTTATAAACAGTATTTATTCAGTTCGCGCAACAATTAACGTGCAAGTAGCCTGCTGCCCTGCCAAAATAGCCTCGATTCTTTCGGGATGTTTCCCGTTAACCACGTAGCAGTCAATAGGCGACTCTAAAAGCAGTTTAGGCAAGTAACGGTCAACGCTGGTTCTCTGCTTCAACTTTAGCAGTTCCTCAGCTGACAGCCGCTCTATCAGCGTAGCATCCGCGTGCTTCTTAGGGTCTTCCGTGAAAATCCCGTCTACATCAGTAACCAAAATCACCTTAGCTGCGCGCAATCGGCTGGCAACATAAGCGGCGATGGAGTCCGAGGTAACATCCCACGAATTCTCCAGCGCGTCTTCCCGAAACATCAGCCGCGACGGCAAAAAAATCGGCACCACTCCAATCTCAGAAAGCTGCTTTGCGTCACTAAGCAAGTAGGTTGCGCAGGAGTTGGGAATGATTTGCGATAGCAACAGCCCAAACTGGTCCATACCCAGAACAGCCATCCTATGCGCAATTTCACCTGACAAAGTGAAACGCTTATCAAAATCCCTCACAACATCAGCAAACCTGCCCCCTCCAGGCACCACAACAATCGCATATTTCTTCGCAAACTCACTCAGCTTTGCGCATAAAGCTCTCAACCGTTCTGGGTCTTCTGCTAGGCTGCCGCCTATTTTTATCACGGCGTCCATTTCACTGTTCTCCCTTCAACTTTGCTTGCCGCCATCAACGCGACCCCCACAGCAGGCGACGCCGTGACCACGCCGTTGTGTATCAACTTGCCGAGGTCGATAACCTTGTCAATGCGGATTTTTTGGGCAGCGGTTTTTGCGATAAAATCTTTGCCGATGCCCGTGACTACCAGAGGAATTTTTTCTGCCGTGAGCGTTTTAGTCCGAGAGTAAACTTGGCTTAGCCCCTCTGCAACCTGCTCAATCTGCTTGTTATGGACGTAGCGTGCAATCTGGACAATTTCCTCCTCAGTTAACATTTCAACGTCGGCGCAAACAACCCGTGCAAGCCGCGCCAACGCTTCCCGCCTCGTTTTTCCCCGCCCATCCGCCGTTTCCGTAGTATAATCCTCTTCCGTAATGTTGCCTAAGACCAAATGGACATCGCCAGATTGGGCAAACAGCTCTGACGAAACCCGCGCTGTGCCACCTCTGAGGGGAACAGAACTCACGGTCGCAGCAACATTAGTTCGCAAACTGCCCGTGTACACAAGCTCGCCATTCACAAGCTTCTCCAAATCAGTTTTGCCCGCCGCTGCAATGCGCCCGTCAACCACGGGAATTATGCTGGTGCTCGTGCTTCCAACATCTATTATGACGCAGGTTTTGATTAGCTGAGAAACCAACCAGCCCGTTGCTACCCAATTCGCCGCAGCTACCCGCAACGGTTCGGATTTGGCAGACTCAATGGGTCTTAACGTTGCGTCCACATCCAAAACGAAAACTGGCACACCAGCGAATGCCTCAGCAGCACACGTTAGGATGTGGTTGACGCCTTCTCGCTTGGTTTGATACGCGTCAGATAATTCAGCAGTCATAGTTAAGCCCATGCAGTCAAGCTTCGCTGTGCCGCTTAGTCTTTCTTTAAGCGTTGAAAGCACGGTGCTTAGCTTTGCTGGGTCTTTCCAGACTGGGAAATACTTGATTGCAGTTTTAAGCTCCTCGACACAGCCATCCTTAGCGCGTATGAAAGCTGCTTTGGTGTTGGCGCCTCCAATGTCCCAGCCAATAACACTTACCAGCGCTATTCACCTCTGCTCGTAGTATCGAGAACGCGTTTTTTAGCTTCGCGGAATCTTGCCGTTGCCGCTTTCACCGTGGCAGCGTGAGATGAAATGAGCGCACAGACAACGCCGTTGCTTGAAACGGGGAAAGGTGGAGAAACAGCCTCGTTTATCTCGTAAGTTTTTTGAAGAGCATCAATCGTCGGCAGAGGCGTCTCTACTTTCGAAAAGAAAGCGTAGCCATGACTTTGAATGTTCTTTGGAAGCGTGCGCTTTGAAACAGCGTTTACAATGGCTTCTGCAGGGTTAAAGTTGACAACGCTTCTCAACCCGATGTAGGATGTGGTTAGCCGCGGGTTAACCTCTATCGCCACCGCTTCCTCCTCCGTCAAAACCAAATCCACTCCAACGTATCCTCTGAGGTCTCGGAAAGATTTAACAATTTTTTCCGCCAACGCAAAAGCTCTACGCCGCAGCGGATGGTCAAAAGGAACTAGGCCTCCCGTGTACTTTGAAATTTGGTCTGGCGCCCCAATGGTGACATCTTGACGGTTCAAGCTGAGGGACGATGCGTCGCTGCCTGTGGAGATTAAGCTAACGCTGACAGCGGCACCATTGATGAATTCTTGAGCCACAAAACGCTTGCTTGACGATTCCCTTTTAATCTTGCCAACCGCGCCAGCCACTTGACGCGCATTTCTGACAACGCTCAATCCGCAACAGCTAACATCATTCGCGGGCTTGAATATCAAAGGAAAACGCAACCTGCCATGGATGGCACGCTTGATTTCCTCTACGCCATCAGCTACGCTAAACACCATTGTCTCAGCTGTAGGCACCCCCAGTTTCTTCAAAGACGCATGGAAAACAGCTTTATCAACAACTTTTCCGATAGCGCTGGCAGGGCAGTTCAGCGAGGCTGCACCTGTCTGCTCCACGTTTTCCACAAGCGACTGCAATGTGCCTTCAGTTTCTGGCGCAATCACGTAAGTAGCATCAGTTGACGCTGAGACTTTGCGGATAGTCGCTTGGGCTTCTTGCGAAGAAAAAACAGGCACCACGCAATCAGCGCCTAGGGGAGGGTTCAACCTTGCAAGTCGCGAATCAAGCAAGGTGGTCACGTGGTGCCCAGCGGCTTTAAAATCTGAAATCAACGTTCGCAGCATGGCGAACCCTTCGCTTAAGACGCTCGGTGGAATTGGCTCGTCAGCGAAGCCGCCACCAGAAATATGCTCGTAAATCAGGAGCCTCAAAGGTTCGCCTCACCTTCATGACTGGGAAGTGGCTGCGTTTGCTCGGGCAATTTCGCTCAAATCCTTCAAAAACGCCATTAAATGCCGCTTTCTCAAGTGGGGCATAACTACTATTCTAATGCAGTCAAGACGCGGAATATAAGAGACAAACCACCCCTGCTGCCGCAGCTTTTCGGATAGCAACTTTGAATTTGAGCCTTTAAACGCAACTATGTTCAACGTTGGCTGCGAAACAAGCGTGAAACCGAGCGCTTCAAGCCTTGACGCCAAAAACTTGGTTAACCTCATACAACGCCGAATCGTGTTCCTGAAGCCTTCGCGACCCAAACGCTCAAAAACCGCCCATGTTGCCGCGGCTGACGCCCCTGTTCTTGTGCCCACGAACGTGTATTGACGCTCTTCAGTCAAATAAGGCGTCTCCGTTTTAATGTAATCCAAAAATGCGCCGTTGCGAAACAGAATTCCGCCTGCAGGAATCGTGGTCATCCCCATCTTGTGCGGGTCAACCGTGATGGATTTCACGCCTTCCAAACGAAAATCAAAATCTGCAACGTCATACCCGATGTCTTTTAAGAAAGGAATTATGAGACCGCCAAAAGCCGCGTCCACATGCAAATGAACACCACGATCCAATGCAATCGCGGAGAGCTTGTCAATCGGGTCAACCGCGCCCAGTTCAGCTGTTCCAGCCGTGCCGACTACCGCAACGGTATTCTTGGTGATGCAGTTCTCAACCGATGAGGGGTCAACTCTGTACGCGCTATCTAAACTCGCATAGACGGCTTTTAACCCCATCAAATCGCATATTTTGGTGAAGGAAAAATGCGCAGATTCTGGCAAAACAACTTCAGGGCTGCTGACGTTAGCCATGTTTCTCGCAGCCAACAGCGCCAGCAGATTTGCTTCTGTGCCGCCTGAAACGAGGAAGCCAACGCTGCCTTTGCCATTAAGAAGTGCTGCAAGTTTTTGGATAACTTCTCTTTCCAACCTTAGGCTGCCGGGAAATAGGCCTGAATCTCCTAGATTCGCGCTTGAAAACAAGCTGTGAGCAGTTTTCGCCAAACGATGCGGAGCAGTGCACATTGAACACAAGATTCTGCCGTCTTCGTACAGTAGGTCTTGTTCCCAAAACTTCCTCAGTTCTGCCAACACCGCCTTTCTGCTCAGCCCTTTATCGCGCATCATCAGGACCTCTTCGCTTTGAGTGCAGCTTGCGCTTCTGCGCGTTTGACGACTTCAACGAGCTCTCGTACTTTTTCTCGGGTAATTCGACCGTTAACTCTGTCGCTGAGGGTGCAAGCGGCACCTCTCAAGCCTGCCACGTCAGCGCCTAAAGCATGGACTGCAAGCAAGTCTTCCTTCTTTAATGAACCCGCCAACGCCACCTTCAAACCATAATTGTGCGCTGCGCCGACGAAGCTTCTAAGCTGAGCCATCGTGAGAAAGGCGAATAGGCTTTTTCCGTCTTTAATTGCCGTGTCGAGCATGGCTATGTCCGCTTGGGCTTTGTGGGCTATTTCAGGCACCAGCAGCGGATTAATTGCGCCTATTCTTTCGGCGTCGGCGTATCCCGTGGCAACCACTTTAATTGAAGGATTACACTCCTTAGCGGCTTTAGCAACGCTCTGCATCAGATATACGGCTTCTTCAAGTGTCTTCACCCCGCAAAGTCCCGCTTTGATGTAATTGACGCCGGTTGTTGCCGCGCCTAAAGCAGCCAGCGACACGGAGCCAGGAAGGTTGGGCACTTCGCCTAAGGTGCAGCTTACCTCAACGTTTTCTGGGGTAATCTCGCGGATTCGCTTTATTACCCATGGGAAATTGGCGCCTAATGCGCCTTCCTTCGGGTTTTTAACATCTATAATGTCGGCGCCTCCAGCGATGGCTTCCACCGCTTCTGTTTCGTTCGTTGGACTTATTAGCAGCTTCAACTTAATCATATTGATGCGGAATTCCTATGCCTTTAAAGTTTTTGTCGCAGGCACTGATCTGAAGATGCTGCTGCAGTCAGAATCGGCTAATAATGAGTAAACTTTTCTATGTGTTAGGCGTCATTGCAGAGCAGAGGAGAACATAGTGAAGATAATACCTGTAATTGATGTTCTCGGCGGCAGGGTAGTTCACGCTGTCCGCGGCAGAAGAAAAGAGTACCAACCACTCAAGAGCAAATTATGCGCTTCCACGGACCCTGTGGATGTTGCTGAAGCGCTTAAGGCTCTTGGTTTCGGTGAGCTTTACGTGGCTGATCTGGACGCAATTACACGCGGGCAAGCAAATTTCTCGATTTTCAAGAACATCGCAAATAAGACTGGTCTTGCGCTGATGGTTGACGCTGGCATAGACACTCTTAAAAAAGCAGAAAGCGTGCTGGAGAGTCACGTTTCAAAGGTTATTATTGGAACAGAGACCCTGCCGAGCGTCAGCCTTGTTGCCGAGGTGGTTAGGCTCTTCGGAAGCGAGAAGGTAATGGTTAGCCTCGACTTGATGGGTGACCGCCTGATCAGCGGGTTTGAGCTTGGCGCGCGTAAGGATCCTGTGGCGCTTTTGCGTGCATTTCAGGAGGCAGGTGTTTCACAGATTATTGTGTTGGATTTAGCTAGAGTCGGCAGCGGAGAAGGAGTCAATATGCCCTTCTTAAGGGAAGTGCTGAGGAACATAAAGGTCAATGTATACGTCGGTGGGGGCGTACGAGACATCAAGGATTTGATGGAGTTGAAAGACATCGGCGTTTTCGGAGTTCTGTTGGCTACGGCTTTGCATTCGGGAAAAATCTCGCTGAAAGAACTGAAACAGGCTGGGTTACTTTAGTAAACTGAATAAATTGTGACACGCAACAAATGCGGGGTGTTTATTCAGGCTTTGCTATGCAGACGATTCCGCCTATTTGCGTAAGGCGCACGCCTGCTGGTGATTCAGCGTTCACCACTCTCGTTTTGACCTTTCTGTTTGCGGCAATCTGCATCAGTCTGTGTAGTCTATTCTTTTCGCGGTTGTCTGAAAGGTACTTGTCGGTGAGCAGGAGATATTCAGGTTTAGGTCTGCTTGTGTTCTGCTGATTAAGAATCAGGGCTTCTGCTTCCTCAAGTGAAAACAGCACGAGATCGTTCTTTTCGGAAGTGCTGAGGCGTTTTTCCAAGATTTCTATGAGGTTTTCTGTCTCTTCTGCAGTGGTTTCGCAGATTAACTGACGGAACGCCTGAGTCCTCGTGAGCGCAGCTACTTGGGTTGGTGTGTTTGCGGGGCCTGTTATCTCGGAGAATGCTGCCTTGTTTGGGCCTTGGATGAGCCATGTGTGATGTTGGCGAACGTGATCGGTGAATTCTTGAGCGTGATTGGTTCTTGCGGGGGATGCAAGGATTATGCTTCTGACGCCTTCTTTTAGTGTAGGTCTCAGGGCGTTGATTATTGATTCGTGGAAGTTGTATAGGGCTTTTGGGTTGTTTCTGGTTCCGTTAATAGTAAGAGTCTTTTCAGGTTTGACAACTTTGCTGAAGACTTTCCACAGTACTGCATGGGTCTCTTCTAATCCTGCGAGAATTGCGACGGGGTAGCCGCGCTTGTACGCTTTTTTTGGCTTCAACGTGTTCACCTAGAGCTTATGGGAAGCATTGTGTTGTATATAGCTTGGTACGTGATTTTTGGGTTTTTCCTTCTTATAATTGCGTATTTGTTCGGTTTCTGAGATATATCGTGGCTGGGAATAGAGATTATTATATATTAATACATTAGATAGCTCTTGAGGTGCAAACGAAGTGTTTGAAATGTTCAAAAAACCAGATGAAGAGCACAACAACGGCGAACTAACCGTAGAACCATGCGAAAACACGGAAAAGGACTATCTATCCACGCTAGAGGCGCTGGATGGAGAAGAGAGGTCACTATTAGCACAGAAAGCCCAACTGCTAAATATGGAAGAAACTTTGAGACAGAAAATCAGAGACGAAATCGAAGCTAAAAAGCACAGGATAGAGAACCTAAAGAACGAAATTCCAGAACTGAAGCAACGATGCGAAGCCCTAGCAAAAGTGCTAGACATACCCGTCCAAAAATAGGCAACGCGCGTTTTTTCACGCTTTCTAACAATTTCATTTAGCATACGGATAATCGAGCTATTTTGTTTTCTTTGCTGTAATCGTTTTTCTGCGTTTTATTAGCAGGTATGCCGCTGCGACTACTATGGTTATTGTCACTGCTACGGCTACAACCAAAACTGTCGGGAAAGGCGCTATAACGAAGCAAACTGTTTCAGAAGTTCCATTGTTCCCCACAAGGTCTGTGGCGTAAAATGTCAGACTATGCGAGCCCTCAGTAAGCACAGCCAAAGTAACGTTTCCCGTGACGGTTACGTTGTCTTGCCCGTCTAAGCTGTAGCCTATCCATGAAACTGGCTCATTTATCGTAAAAACTGATTTGATGTCAGTCTCGCCATATGTTTTGTTCTCTGGAAACAGAATCGCAACGTTTGGAGAAACAGTGTCCACAGAAAAGTAAACAGTGTCGGCGGAAACCAAGTTTCCAAAAGTGTCATTAACAGAGACTACGATGCTATGCGCACCCTCAGCCAAACCAGATAATTCAATGTCGCCCCTGACTGTCACATTCGCTCGACCATCCAAGCTATAGCCAATCCAATTCGTCGGTCTATTCACCGTAAGAACCAGCTGAACGTCATTGGAGGTATACGTTTTGTTTTCTGGAGACAAAACATGCAGTTCCGGCGGCACAGTTCCATACCCAAGCGGCGCATACCGCTCATTCACAGCCAGCAAATTCAGTCCATCGAAACCTCCGATTGCATATAAAACATCATCTACGACAGCGAGACCTAGGTACGCACGAGCCGTCGGCATCAAAGCGCCAGAACTCCAAGCATCGCTTTCAAAATCATACACGTGAGTTGCATTGCTGTAATTGGTCTGGTCAAACCCGCCTACAACGTAAATTCTCCTAGGCGCCGTAACGCCGCTCGTCACACACGCAGCCGCATGACTCATGGCAACGGGGAGGCTAGCTTGGCTACTCCATGAGTTGTTTTTAGCATCATAAACCTGATTGGCACCAATAGCAGTAAGAGCTCCCAACTGCTCTTGGAATTCCCGTGCACCTCCAATCACGTATATTTTGTCTTCGACCACCTCAGACGCATAACCGAAAGCAGGAATAGGCATTGGTGACCTTGTAACCCAAGAATCAGTCTCTGGATCATAAACTTCGTTCACAGCAAGCTCATGATAAAAGGGGTTAACTCCCCAGTATTCCTTTCCACCTATAAGGTAAATCTCGCCGTTAACAACACTTGCACATAGGTCAGCTCTAGGAGTATGCATAGACGCCCTAGTTTCCCAAGTGTTCTTCATTGGATCATAAACCTCATTCACTCCAGTGAATCCCGAAACAAGATTATCACTGTCCCCTACGGTTCCGCCTATACAGTAAATCTTGCCTTGATAAACAGCAATGGCAAAACCGCTTCGGGCAGTCGGCATCGGCGTCCTGGTAGCCCATGTATTTGTGACTGGATTATACTCTTCATTGACTGTAAGGTGCGTGTCGTTGTTTAAGCCTCCAATTGCGTATATCTTTCCGTTTACAACTGCAACTCCAAGCCCGCCTCTCGGAGTAGGCATCGGCGCTCTAGCAGTCCACTCGTTTTCAGCCGCGCCAGCAAAGGGAAACTGGAAAGTAGACAGAAACAAAGAAACAACTAGTACGCCGATTAAAGATTGGATTAGCTTCTTACCCATTAGCTAAGAGACTCCCAGTTTCTCTCAGTAATAAGATGCATTTTACCTTTATATGGTTAAAGGCTTTTCCCATTAAATAACCATATCCGCCGCTTCATTTTGATAGGCTCAACTATCACAAGCCAAAGTATAAACCCCCATAAGAGGCATACGCATGGCATTTATACATAAAAATGTAAAGAAAAACAAAATAATAACAAAACACGCAAGTCATTATCAAAGAGAACTGAAAGGCAATGTATCGAACAGGCGTCGCCAACCTTCCGCTCCACGGCGGCAAGGCACCAGCGTGGCTAACCGTCCGCATGCGCAAACTCGCCAAAGAAATAGCCAACATCATGATTGACGAGCAAGGCACAGACACGTTTCTAACACGCATAT
>Ga0209636_10004649_pt1 | contig 14003 bp, 6 predicted proteins | sample DeeMarSWOR152_54_FD_187464 | JGI IMG/M metagenome (GOLD analysis project Ga0209636, IMG submission 187464) | Marine sediment microbial communities from White Oak River estuary, North Carolina - WOR-1-52-54 (SPAdes) (version 2) | ecosystem: Environmental > Aquatic > Marine > Intertidal zone >...
TCTACACCAATAGTACAAGTGACATCTACAACAAAATTGCAGGAACCTGCACAGTACAGGGAGGAAAAACTGTTGAGACCTACTATTTCTATGACAGTACAGGAAATATGATAGAATCTAAAGATATCTTTCAAGGAAAGTCCTATTTGGTTTATTACGGATTATTTGATGAAAATGGACAAATTGTATTCCCTTTCACTTCAGATACTCCTGTAGATGATGCCATTCTCCGAATAGCCAGTCTCCCCACGTTGAATCCAGTTTTGAAATCAGAGACTCACAGTACATCCGAACACCAAGGATATAACAACACAGGATACTGGAAGGGTAAATACTTCTATGCGTACTGGTTGCATGGGTTTGGACCAGATGTAGAAGATGGGTATGATCCTGTGGGTCCCTTCACCCACTATCCAGGGACAGAAGGGTATCTAAACTATACACTGTGGATATCTGGAAGGACCCAGTATGTAAAGACCAACTACAGAGTGTACGAGAACCTATCACCTTCTGGCTGTTCTTACAGGCTGAATAATGGATCATGGACACAGATCACTTCTAATTTAGGGAATGGAATAGCTCAGATCACTATACCAAAAGAAGGTGTACTTCAGGATAATATTCTGGAATTTCAGGAGTCCAGTAGTTACAAAACACGATTTCAATGGGCTCTCTTTATACCGGTACAGTCTGAACCTGAGACATACTACAAATATTTTCAGTATGATGATTACGGGAATTTGGTGGCTGCCACTAACTGTTATGGTACGGCAACGTTTGAATATGATCAGGAATACCAATCTGCTTACTTAACAGCAGTCATTGACCCCTTGGGAAATAGAATCTCTTGTGAATATGATGGTGCAGGAAATATCACCTCCATTACTGATGCTAATGGATACACCTATCACTATGAATACGATCTTTTAAACAGGTTGACAAAGAAAATCAACCCTGATTTCACAAAAAGAGAAGCTGTCTACGATGATTTCAACAATATTGTAACAATCTATGATGAATTAGATCATTTCACAAAGAAATACTTTGATGGCCTGGGAAGAATAACAGAAACTGAATATGCAGGGTTATACACTGAGGAGTATACCTATAATTACCTGGGCAAGATTGAAACCAGAACTGATCCAACAGGGGCGGTATACACATACGAGTACGATATTCTGGGCAGACCCACGAAGAGTACAAATCCTGATGGCACCTTCGCCCAATGGATCTACAATGATTTAGAAAACACCTGTGAGGTCTACGATGAGAATTCAAACAAAAAAGAATACACATACGATTGGACAGGGAATTTACTCTCTGTAAAAGAGTACATCAGTCAAAATTACTATCTCACTGAATATAAATATGATGAATCTGGAAATGTAACCAAAATAACCGATGCAAAAGGAAATTCAACAGTATATGAGTACAATATGTTTGGAATAGAATGTATTGTCTACCCAGACACGTCTGAGGAGCATTTCACTTATGATTGTATTGGAAATGTAGTCCAGAAAATGTATGGTGACATAACTATTAACTACCATTATAATATTGCTTCACAGTTAGTAGAAATTGAATATCTCAATTCTTCTGTTACCTTTACGTATGATGCAAACGGGAATAGAGTTTCTATGGTTGATCCTGCAAGTTCCACCGCCTACGTGTATGATCCACGAAATAGACTAGTATCTAAAACGAAAACCATCGATGGATCTGACTATACCACATCTTACACGTATGATGCAGCCTCCAATGTTGTATCCATTGTATACCCTGATGGTACTGTTGTCAATCAGAATTATGACAGCCTCAACAGAGTAACGTCTGTAGAAGGATATGCACAGTTTTCGTGGAATGAGAACTCCCAAGTAGAACGGATTACCTACCAGAATGGTGTCACAACAGATTACACCCACGATGCACGCAGCAGGCCAACACAGATTCGGACCATAAAGAATGGTAGTGACCTCCTCAATTTAACCTATGTCTACGATGCTGCAGGAAATATTCTGCAGATAAAAGACATCCCAAATGGTCAATTAAAAGAACAGTGGGACTACACCTATGACACCTTAAATCGATTGACAACTGCTGTCGGTGGCCCTCAGGGAGATTCTTACTCAATGAATTACATATATGACAGCACGGGTAATAGAATACAATTAAACAGTACAGTACACACCTACAATGAAATGAATGAGCTGTTAACACAGGAAGGTGACACCAATTGCACCTATACATACGATGAATACGGTAACTGTATAACAAAGACTGATGGCGGAACTATGTGGGAATACTACTACGATGATGAGAACAGGTTACTATCTGCAAAAGAAAATGATCAAGTTACAGAGCAGTACGTTTATGATGGTGACGGGCAGAGGATCAAAAAGATAGATTCAGATTCAGTGAGAATCTATATATACTCTGGTATAGACGTTTTGTACGAGATAAATATGACCACACAAATGAAAGCTGTCTATATCTATGGACCCACTGGGAAAATAGCTAAAAAAGTTAATGACATCACTGAACACTACCACACAGATCACTTAGGTTCTACCAGGTTAACGACGTCAGAAAATGGTGTAACAGTCACTGAGATACATTATAAACCTTTTGGTGAACAAATTAATGCCACCGAAGAGAAATACACCTATACTGGAAAAGAATTGGATGATACTGGCTTATACTACTACGGTGCCCGTTATTACGACCCTGAAACCGGAAGATTCTTAACGAGAGATTCCTTACAAGGAAAAAGAGAAGCACCACAAACCCTCAACAGGTACGTCTACTGTTTGAATAACCCATTAGTATATGTTGACCCTACAGGAAACGAATCTGAGCCATCTGACCCTCAGCAAATGGTTGAGCAGATATTTCAACGGTTGTTGAAGCTTAGCCCTGAAAAATATAAGGAACTTCAGGAACAATTTGAAGAACTTAACCTTGAAGCTCTTGTAGGAATTCTGGAATTGTTGGGGTATACGGTTCGTGACGTGAATCCAGTCAACAACTCCCTCAAAGTAATAATAGATGACAAGACAGAAATAGAAATTGTAGTCGATAATACGTTAGATGATTATGGGAACTTCAACGTAGAAGGGCAGATTGCAAATATTAACCTTTCGAAGTGTGGTACGATAGCAGATGTTGCTATGGTTGCTCTTCATGAGATAAGTCATGCAGTCCTGAGTCGTGAGGGTGGTCCTGACATGCCTGAACAGGAAGCTATCATATATACTACACAGTATCTGTACAAGAACGTCCTCTCGTGGGGAGGTGTTGAACTTTCCAGCGGCTATGCGAAGCATATTAACCGAATGAAAAATCAATGGAATCCAAAAGGGGTTATACAGGCACCCATCAGCAATGTCTTGGTGAAATGGATGCAAACACAAGGGTGGAAAAGATGTCGAGGATAAACAGGATATTTTTAGTCTTCTGTGGAACACTCTTCGTACTGGGATTATCTCCACTATGGGAATCTGATAGCTGCAGCAAGACATTTTACTCTGATAATACTAGCCTGCAGGAAATGTGCGGAAAGATCCTTTTTGATGCAAGTATAGATGACAATTCGGAAATATGTATGATAGACGCAAATGGAGAAAATCAAGTAAATCTCACGAACAACCCTGCGTATGACGGGTTCCCTGCATGGTCTCCCGATGGGACAAAGATTGCTTTTGAATCAGATAGAGATGGAAACAATGATATCTACATCATGGATGCTGATGGGAGCAATGTGAAAAGGCTCACCAACAATCCTGCAAATGATGTATCTCCTGTGTGGTCACCTGATGGGACAAAGATTGCCTTTACCTCAGACAGAGATGGAAATGGTGAAATCTATATCATGGATGTTGATGGGAGCAATCAGAGCAATATAACCAAGGATCTTTCAAGTGACGGCGATTCTGCATGGTCTCCTGATGGGAAAAGAATTGCTTTTGTCAGAAGCATTGGCAATAATCATGAAATCTTTGTGATGAATGCTGATGGCAGCAATCCAGTAAATTTAACCAACAACCCTGCTTCAGACGCAAGACCTGCATGGTCTCCCGATGGGAAAAAGATTGCCTTTCATTCATATAGAGATGGAAATGGTGAAATCTACGTTGTGAATGCTGATGGAAGTAACCTGGTGAATGTAACCAATATCTCCACTACTGAACGGGACCCCGCTTGGTCTCCCGATGGGACAATGATCGTCTACATCTCAAAGAGAGAAACAGGGTTTAATGTGGGAATATATGTCATGAATGCTGATGGTACCTGTCAAAGAAGATTCAGCAGCTTTTATGGTCCAGCTGGACGACCTGCATGGTGCTGTTCCTCATCTCCCTGTCCAGAAGAATTCATACCACCAGAATACGTTCCAGCTACTACAAGCCCGGAAACATCTCCTGCAGCAAGAGAACCTTTACCGTCAGGATATGCATTCATTATTCTTGTTGTTCTTGTTGCTACAATTATTGCATTGATAATATTACTGTCAAAAAACATGTAGATAGTTTAGATCAACAGGAGCTGAGGCAGGCTGTATTATAGGGACCGACAAGAAAGATGTTACACGTGTAACATCTTTTCGGGAATATCCCGAATTTTCTGTTGGTTAGTCATTTTCTGTTTTCTTCCATTCCATGAAAAATTACGGGCAAAGCTAATGTGCTGACCTTTCTACAAATTCGAGGCTCCAGAAACAAGTGAGATGCTTCTTCCGAAAATCTTATAAAACTGGGATGACAGAATCAATGTATGCTTGTATATTTTACTAAGTATGGGTTAACAAGGTCTCAATTAGAAGGAAAGGTGCAAAGAAGTGCAATAAGTTATGAAACTGCCCTGTAAAGTGTGTAATTTCTTGAAAGTAAGTAAAGGTGTACTTATAGTTTTCGGTTGCAGGTTGCAGGAGGCTGTAAAAGCTTTGGGCGATTGTCTCATTTTTGTTACACGTGTAACAATTTATTGTTTTTTATTACATTAATGTTTAAGAAATGATATTCAAGAAGATTAAAATTCTTCATTCTCCGAAGGCTTGACAGCCCCGGTCGTAGGCTGGCTTTCAGTGGTTATCTCATTCTGTTACACGTGTAACAGTTGATTTTCATTATGCTCTGCAGTCTTGATACTCAAAGATCTTTAAGAGGTTGCCCCATAATTTGATTTTCTTTGGAATAACTTGTTTAACTCCTTTAAATAGTAAATAAACCTAAAATTTGTATAAAAATTGTTTATTAAGTATAAGATCCATCTCTGGAATAATCTTTGCAAAAAATAAATATAAAATAAAGATTTAAGAGAAAAAAAATAAAGAATAGTACATTTTTATGTATTTTAACCTCTAACTAATTAAATTAAGAAAAACATCAAAAAATATGAGATTTTTTCAACAACATCTTCACACCGATTTTTGTGCAATACTCGATGGTTATAAGTTTTGGTTCGGAAAAGTTTTTATAGAATTTCGACATAGAAAGTAATAACCTGTAAGGCGATTCACATACTGGGGCGTGGAGACAAATCCATGGATGGGTGATAAGGTGGAACCTATAGTGTGGCAAGAGACATATACGATGTCACAGATTGCAGCAGTCACCTTGACTATGCCAGTGCTCTTGAGAGCACGTGCCAGCAGTGAAAACAGGAGTGTTGCATGCTGCCTTCTTTCCTCGAAAGAGGGTCAGAAATCTGTCCAAGCTGCATCCCTCACTGTATCTCTCTCTAGTGCTGTTCCCTGCAACAGCTTGGCAATGGCATGGAATATCTTTCAATCCCAGCCAGCAAATATGGCCACAGCAGCGTACATTACAGACACAAGTGAATATCTCATTGTAGTGAGAGAGGGAAATCAGCAACAGTGGAGAGACGGAGAGGTGACATAATGAAAAGAATAATGATTGTGGAAGATGAAAGAATTGTAGCAGAAGACATACGAAGGAGTCTGGAGAATCTGGGATATACTGTTTCGGCAATGGTATCTTCTGGAGAGGAAGCTATTGAAAAAGCAGAAGATAACCCAGATTTAGTGTTGATGGATATTGTGTTAAGAGGGGATATGGATGGTATTGAAACAGCTCAACAGTTGAAATCCCAATTCAATATCCCTGTAGTGTACCTTACTGCGTACGCAGATGACAAGAAACTGCAGCGAGCAATAGTAACAGAGCCCTACGGGTACTTATTGAAACCCTTTGAAGACAGAGAATTACACACTGCTATAGAGATGGCACTGTACAAGCACGAAATGGAGAAAAAAGTACGAGAGAGCCAACAGTGGCTGGCTACCACGTTAAAAAGTATAGGGGACGGGGTCATTGCTACTGATACTGAAGGGTTAGTCACCTTTATGAATCCAGTAGCAGAAGTTTTAACAGGATGGAACCAAAAAGAGGCTGCAGGGAAACCCTTAAAAGATGTCTTTTACATTATTAATGAGGAAACTCGCGAGCGCTGTGAAAATCCTTTTGAAAAAATACTGGAAACGGGTGGAATCGTTGGTCTTGCGAATAATACAGTTCTAGTGGCAAAAGATGGTACAGAAAAACCTATCGCAGATAGTGGTGCTCCCATTCGTGATGAAACTCACACCATTCTGGGCACTGTTTTAGTGTTTCGTGACATTACTGAAAAGCGGAAAATGGAGGGAGACATTCTCAGGTTAAAAACTGAGAAAATGGAATCAATTAGTATTCTAGCCGGGGGTATTGCCCATGATTTTAACAATATATTGACCGCTATTCTGGGGAATATCACGTTGGCCAAGATGCATACAGTCCCTGAAGGTGAAATATTTACAATATTAACAGAAGCAGAGAAAGCCTCTTTGCGGGCAAAGAATTTAACGCAGCAGTTGCTCACGTTCTCCAAAGATGGTGTTCTTATCAAAAAACCTGCATCTATATCAGAATTATTGCAGGATACAGCTGAATTCGCTTTACACGGTTCCAATGCAGAGTGTAAGTTCTTGATACCAGAAGATTTGTGGTCAGTGGATATTGATGCAGGAAAGATCAGCCAGGTAATCAACAATCTGATCATCAATGCAGACCAGGCCATGCCCGAAGGTGGGATAATTGAAGTCTCTGCTGAAAACGTGAGGGTAGAACAAAAAGAGGGGCTGCCCTTACAGGATGGAACTTATGTAAAGATATCTATAGAAGACCGGGGGATTGGCATACCAGAAGAGTATCTGCAGAAAATATTTGAGCCTTACTTTACAACGAAACAAAAAGGGAGCGGGTTAGGGTTGGCCACCAGTTATTCTATTGTCAAAAAACATGGTGGACACATTGTGGTTACTTCTAAGTCAGGTGCGGGAACTCTCTTTTGCATATGGCTCCCTGCTTTGGAAAAGGGGGCAGATATAGTGTCAAGGGGGCGGAAACCAGAGCGCCTGGTAAGAGGGAAAGGGAGAATACTTGTGATGGATGATGATGTAAGTATTTTGAAAGTGACTCGCGATGTGTTGGAGCATCTCGGTTATACTCCAGCGTTTGCCCGGGGTGGTAAAGAAGCTATAGAACAGTACACAAAAGCTTTGAAAGAGGGTGAACCTTTTGGGGTAGTTATCATAGATTTGACTGTTCCTGGTGGGATGGGGGGCAGGAAAACTATGCAAGAGCTTCTAAAAATTGACCCCTCGGTGAAAGCAATTGTTTCCAGTGGGTACTCCAATGATCCTGTCATGGCAAACTATAGAGAATATGGATTTTGTGGTGTGGTGACCAAGCCCTACAGTATTGAAGAGCTGAGCAAGACTTTACATGAAGTGATAAACGTAACTCCTTGAGGTGCACCTCCTTCGTCCTCACCATACTATTCATGGATTTTGGATCATCATATCTTGGATAAATTTTTGTCACAGTACTATCAATCATGTGGGGGCTTTGGGCAACCTGAGAGCTAATGAACCAGCGACATGGAAAAAAATGCAAGATGGAAATATATATTTTTAGTGATGCAGTAAATTAAGTGAAATATAAAAGGTGTGCAAGGAGGAGAACGTATGGTTTGGCAAGAGACGCCCTACATTGTTCTTCTGTGAGGAATATGGTTTCTCGGCTGCAGTGGGACTTTAACTGGTGGCTGATGATGGTCAACTGCTGCTGTATATCTCGCTTCGTTCACATTATTACATCCTTGAAAAAGAACTGCCCATTTTTATCCAGCTTTGAAACTAAAGAATTAAACATGCTCTCTACTGTTGAGACCCCCATGACATCACCCATAAGAGACAGCTGTTCTTCGAGTATTTCACAATACTGAGGATACAATTCTACCTCAAACGTGGATGCCACTTCAAAGTATCCATCCTTCATGGAAATGTTATCATATTTCTTGCGATTCATAAAATTGTTGATCTCTTCTATCATTTTCTCTGCAAGGATTCTTCCATAAAGACTGCTGAATTTCTCAAAAAGATTATTTGCCAAAAAAATAAACCATTTACCAAATGGATACTCAATTTTCCCTGCAATTATCAATTTCACTTCCTTATCCAACGAAAATAACCTATAGAAAGCTTCTATACCTTGAAGAACAGTTTCCTTATCCCAAAAAAACGCTTCTTTTAAGTTTCCATCCTCCATTTTAAGAATGTGAAACTGCTCTTCCTCCAGGATGTAGACAGTTCCTGTGTGGCTGCATGCTCCTAAAGCTTTCAGTATTTCTTTGAAAGGGCTCTCCGATGTATTAATTTTCAAGCACTCTTTGAAGTATACTGTATCTATTACATGATCCAAAAGGGCAGGGTGTATTTCATACACGCGAAGGTGACCTTCATTCTGTCTGAACTGATCAATAATATCTTCTGTAGAGATGCATTTTACTTTTCTTTCCAGATTTTGAAATTTCTCTTCAGTGGGGAGTTGAGCATCTTTCAGTATATGTCTGACAACAAATGTGAGAAGGGGAATGCTGGTTTCAGGTGCTGTACGAATCCCCAGAGTCATCTCATTACAGAAAAAGACTACAAGAGAATCTTTCCCCAATATTTGAATGCGGACTATGTCTTCTTTGTATTTGCAAAGGAGTTCTTTCACACGATTTATTCTTTCAGTAACATAAAGAATATTCTTCTCTGTATCCGCTTCAATTACCTCCTCTTTTCTTAGAAGGAATAAATCCTTTACTCCTTTAATATTTTCCTTTAGAGTTGAGAGTGCTTGCACTTTCACACCCCACAGTGGATTCTCCATGAGACCACTATAGAATGTGGGATTCACTGTATAAGAACCTTTCGGCTTGATCAGGTTGTGACTTTCAGACAGTAACAGACAGCATCAGAAAGGTATTGATTCTTTATTAAGGGGCTTGTGCAAGATGCAGCATCAAGAATGCATATTCCTCTACCAGACTGGCTGAAGAGTCACTCTTCTGAAGATTGAAGACCAAGTATCATGTCCCCCTCTCTGAAAAAGAGAATACCATTCGATGAGGGGAGATCATACCTTATGTATCCTGTGAACTTATCCTTCTTCAACGTTTCAAATAACTGTACAATGTGCTCGCCCTCTACAGTAAAATCTTTAAGGAACCTGCTCTCTGGCAGGTGGCTGTACAGGTTATGCTTGCGCATGATCATCCTTTCACGTTACTATTTAAAAAGAATTCGATACTCTACCAGTCCAACCTCGGTGGCTCTCTCAACTTTGTTACACGTGTAACAATCTACTTATGCACTTTCTATAATTTTTAATTTTTAGATCTCTCTCGTAGAGTGTTCGGATGACTCTCTCTACACTCTGTGAATACATCACTTTCTTGAGATCTTCCAAAAAAAGCAAGAGAATCTTCATTTTTTGATTTAAAAGCTAATATTACTATTCCACTAATTTTCATATAAAAAGTGTGTTAGAATCCATCAAAATGGTATATAATAGAATCAAAATACTCAAGAGTACTTGAGGAGGTTTTTCAGCAAGTTCTTTAGGTAATATTGTATGTTCATGAGAATTTGGAAAAGCTTTTATAGCATTTGATGTAATAAAGAATCGACAAAATGAAAGGACAAATTCAGAGAGGAGCTGTACTCTGGTGTGCACGTGGTGCAGAGACATGAATCGTGAAATGAGGTGGTTGTTACGGCATGGCAGGAAACGCCCTATACTATCCCGTTGATAGTGGCAGCAGCCATTACAACAATATCAGCTGTCTACATATGGCAGCGTCACCGGGTGGCAGCAGCAAAAACTGCAGCATTGGCTCTACTGGCTGGTGCTGGATGGGTAGTGGGGTACGCACTGGAACAGGCAGCTGCTGACCTTCATACCAAGATTTTGTGGTACAGGGTGGAGTTACTGTCTGTCATCATTATGTCAATAACATGGCTGGTTTTTACACTTCAGTACACTGGTCACGAAAAATGGGTGAATCGCCGTAGTGTAGTGTTTTTAAGTAGTATACCTGCTATTACTCTGATTCTGGTTTTCACCAATGAGTACCACGGGCTGATGTGGAGCCGCGTTGTGCTGACCACAGAAGGCCTATTCGTGGTATCAGAATTTGTCCATGGGATGTGGTTCTGGATTCACACAACGTATTCGTATATCTTGGTTCTAAGTGGCTTTTTATTGCTTTTCCAGATGCTCATTCGCTCTCAGCGCCTTTACCGCTGGCAAATCATTGCGTTGCTGCTTGCTGCCTTCTTTCCTATGCTGCTCACCCTGCTGAACCTGGTTGGGCTGTACTCCCTTGCGCATCTCCCTGTAGCAATCTTGTTGTTTCCCGTGGTAAGCGCAGCAGTAGCATGGAGTATCTTTCGCTTTAGACCACAAGATATTGTGCCAGTAGCACGAGGGGCGGTAATCGATGGCATGAGTGATGGCGTCATGGTATTGGACCTGGAGAACCGTATCGTTGATGTGAACCCTTCAGCACAACAGGTGATGGGTTACCCTCCTTCAGAATTAATTGGACAATATATGGGAAAAGTGTGGCCTGAGTGGTCTCAGATAGAATTAAATGATGGGGTCCAGTCAGATAAGGAAATCGCAGTGAACCTCAAAGATGGACAGCGCATCTACGATGTGCGTATTTCCCCGTTGACTGACTGGTATGGTAACCTTATAAGTCAGATAGTTGTTTTACGAGACGTTACTGAGCGCAAGAAAGCAGAAAAACTCCTGTATGAGAGCGAAGAAAAATTCAGGACAATCTTTGAACATGCCAACGATGAGATAATATACGTGGATAAATATGGAGTAATCGTTGATATGAACAAAAGATTTGAAAAGATTTTCGGATACAAACGAGAAGAAGCCATAGGAAAGAACTTTGCTGAGTTTGGATTCTTTGATAAGGAAGATATGGCAAGAGTGGTTAGCCTTTTCAGAGATGCAATCACAAAGGGTGAGACCATTCCCTTTATCCTGCTGGAACTCAAGCGTAAGGATGGTGGCAGCATTTTTGCAGAAGTGAGTACCAGGATGATTAAGAAGAATGGAGAAATAGAAGGAATTTTGAGTATACTAAGGGATGTTACTGAGCGCAAAAAAGCAGAAGAGAAAGTCAAAGCATCTCTAAGAGAAAAAGAAGTCCTATTACGGGAAATACACCACAGGGTCAAAAACAATTTACAGATTATATCCAGCCTGCTCAGTTTACAATCCAGGTATATCAGGGAAAGCCAGTATACAGAAATGTTTAAGGAAAGCCAAAACCGTGTACGATCCATGGCGTTAATCCACGAGAAACTGTATCAATCTGAAGATTTGGCAAAAATCGATTTCACTGAATACATTAAGCCACTCGTACATGAGTTAATTCGATCGTACGAAGTGGATCCAGACAAGGTTGCAGTAAGGATCCAAGTGGACGATGTTTCTTTAGGAGTCGATACTGCTATACCCTGTGGGCTGATCATTAATGAATTAGTCAGTAATTCGTTGAAGCATGCCTTTCCTGACAGAAAAGGTGAAATTAAGATAGCTCTTCATTCTGTTGACGGAACAATTGAGTTAACAGTCAGTGACAACGGTGTGGGAATACCAGACACCATAGATTTCAGAAATGCAGAAACATTAGGACTACGGTTAGTGACCATTTTGGCAGAAGACCAATTAGACGGTGACATTAACCTCATCAGAGGCAAAGGGACTCAAGTTCGCATCACGTTCAGAGGGTAGCTCATGAGGATACGGGAGAAGGGAGAAAAGAGAGAGCTCAAATAATGACTGGTAATGTCCATGTTGAAAGCTGCGTATCTCGCTTTGTTCAGGTTATCACATCCCTGAAGAACTGCCCATTTTTATCCAGCTCTGAAACTAGAGAACTACATAAAGAGATTGCATAGGTTATGCTTGCGCATGGCCATCTCTGCACGTTACCGCTTAAGATAATTCGATACACTGGTGATCCAACCTTGGTGACTGTCTCAACATTGTTACACGTGTAACAACCTTTTAGCCATTTTTAAAAAAGCAAGAGAATCCACATTTTTTTGATTTGACAGCTTGTATTACTATTTTATTGATTTTAATATAAAAAATATATTTTAGCCCTCATGTATTGTATATTATAGAATTAAAATACGTGATAATACTTTATGGAGTTTTTCAGCAAATTCTTTAGGTAATATTACATATTCATGAGGATTTGGAAAACCTTTTATAGTATTTTGACGTAATAGAGGATTGACAAAATGAAAGGACAAATTCAGAGAGGAGCTGTACTCTGGTGCACAGATAATGCACCCAAGTTGTGAAGATGACGAGGTGGTACTTACGACATGGCAAGAAACACCCTATACTATCCCGTTGATAGTGGCAGCAGCCATTACAGCAATATCAGCTGTCTACATATGGCGGCGTCACCGGGTGGCAGCTGCAAAAACTGCTGCGCTGATTCTACTGGTTGGTGCTGGATGGGTGGTGGTGTATGTACTAGAACTAGGAAGTACGAGCCTTCATACCAAAATCTTCTGGAGCAAACTGCAGTACTTGAATGTCATCACAGTATCTGTGGCATGGTTGGTCTTTACACTCCAGTACACTGGACGGGAGAAATGGGTAACCCGCCGCAACCTGGCTTTGTTGAGTATTGTACCTATTATCACTCTACTGCTGGTCTTCACCAATGAGTACCATGGATTAATCTGGAGAGACGTTATATTGGTTACAGAGGACCTGTTTTTGCTATCAAAGTATATCCATGGGGTATGGTTCTGGGTGCACACAGTTTATTCGTATCTATTGATTCTTGTTGGCTGCTTTTTGTTGATTCTGATGCTCATCCGTTCGCGGCACCTTTATCGCTGGCAAATCATTGCGCTGCTGCTTGCTGCCTTCTTTCCTATGCTGCAGAATATGCTGTATCTTCTCGGATTGGAGCCTTTATCGTATCTCGGTATGATAGTGGTGACGTTTCCTGTAGTCTGTGTAGCAGTGGCATGGAGCATCTTTCGCTTTAGACCACAAGATATTGTTCCAGTAGCACGAGGGACAGTTATTGATGGCATGAGTGATGGTGTCATCGTGTTGGATCCGCAGAACCATATCATTGATGTGAACTCTTCAGCGCAACAGGTGACGGGTTATCCTCCTTCAGAATTAATTGGACAATGTATAGTAGACGTGTGGCCTGAGTGGTCTCAGATAGAATTAAATGATGAGGTCCAGTCAGATAAGGAAATCACAGTGAACCTCAAAGATGGACAGCACATCTACGATGTGCGTATTTCCCCGTTGACTGACTGGCGTGGTAGGCTGGTGAGCCAGGTAGTTGTTTTACGGGACGTCACTGATCGCAAGCGAGCAGAAGAACTCCTGTATGAGAGCAAGGAAAAATTCAGGACAATTTTTGAACATGCCAACGATGAGATTGTATACCTAGATAAATCTGGAAAAATCATTGATGTAAACAAAAAATTTGAAGAGATCTTTGGATATAAGCGGGAAGAGGTCATAGGAAAGAACTTCGTTGAACTCGGGTTCCTTGGGGTGGAAAATATCAGTAAGATGGTGGAGCTTTTCGTAGATGTGGTTATGAAA
>Ga0209636_10004650_pt1 | contig 14003 bp, 13 predicted proteins | sample DeeMarSWOR152_54_FD_187464 | JGI IMG/M metagenome (GOLD analysis project Ga0209636, IMG submission 187464) | Marine sediment microbial communities from White Oak River estuary, North Carolina - WOR-1-52-54 (SPAdes) (version 2) | ecosystem: Environmental > Aquatic > Marine > Intertidal zone >...
AAAACACCCCACCAGGGTGATGATGGAGGAACCATCGTGCTCTGGGTCTGGGTCGTTTTCGACCTCAATGCTATGGCTGTACCTCTCCTTCGGGTCACCGATCTCGACATCCCCCTCTGGCCTTCCGAACCCCGCCATCCTCAGGTCCCGCATGAGGATATTCATGGCAACCCGCGCATTTTGCTGAGCCTCGGCCACCTGGTCCTGGATGGTGTACGTGCGCTGTTGAGAGGTGAAGGCCTGATAAACCGCCCCAATAACGATGAAAGCGATGGCCAGGGCAACCATGAGCTCGACCAGGGTCAACCCCCTTTGATAGAGCTCGGATTTCCCTCTTTTCATCATGGGCTTGCCCGCAAATCAGCAAAGTTCGTCACCAAGCTCACCCGGTGATTTCCGTTATCCCACGACACGGTGACGGTAACGGTCTTTATATTACCGGATTGAGTAACGGTGCATACCCTGTGGTAGAAGGGGGTCTCCGGAGGCAGGGGCCAGTCATCACTCCAATCCACGATGTCGTCCCATTCTTCATTTTTCATCTCCTCCATCAGATCCTTGGCCAAGGTGATGGCCTCGGTCATGTGATTCCCGAAGGAGTTGCCACGGATGGAGATGATTTGAAGCCCCGCCAAGGCCAAAAGGGCAACGGAGAGCACCACGAGGGCAATCATAACCTCCATGAGGGTGAAGCCCTTATCCCTGAGCAACCAACGATTCATGGAGTGCCTCCGAAAATGAAATTACACCCTTTTCCAATCGGGGAAATTCCACTTCCACATTCTAATGATCCCGGTGCTACTATCAACCCGGATTGCCATGGCCCCATTCCGATTATTCTGGAGGTACAAGGTTCCGGCAGTGCTCGTTCCCCCGGGGTTAAATTCAACCACATTCTTCATAAAGGTCACCCCATCGTCAACGGGGGAACCCCCGTCTACGGGGCCATATCCGCTGTCGCCATACTGGATATGTGGGTCATCGGAAAGGCTCTTCGTCGATCGCGGCCAGGGACTTCCGTCCCCCTTATATCCAACATCATCGGCGGTACCCCAATTCCCATCGGGTCCCCTATCGGAGATGATCCGGTATGATTGGCCCGCTACATTGAAGATGATGGCCCATTCACGGTTATCCTTGATAGCCCCCAATCGGGCCAGCTGCATGTTGGAGGCCACATTCCTCGCCGCGGACCTCAATCGGTACCGAGGGAGCCATCGGCCGATGTTGGGAATGGCGATCAAGACCATAATCCCCAAGATACACATCACCACCACCAGTTCGATGATGGTCAACCCTCTTTTCCCCTTCATTCCCTTCCGTTGATAATGAAATTTCATTATTATCATAATAGAAATCTCCCTCTTTGTCAAAGGAAAACGAACTGAGGTACGAGATAGGTTTTCCTGATTTTCTTGGATACTCCCTCACCCGCTTCGCTTCCATGCTTCTGGGCTCGTTGCCCTTCAGCAAGCTAAGGCTAAGGTCAAGAGCAAAGGGTGAAGAGTGAAAAGGGAGCAAGCAGAGTACGCTAAAATATATATTATTATCAATAAAATCAAATAATTGTAATAAATTATGTAAGAAAGATTCGAGAATATTAAAGGGGTTTCCCGTAAGCCTCCTTCACACGAGTCGGGCTTACTCCCTATGATTCTGGCGTCCTTATGGTGAGGTTATATTTTTGTGTGCATCTCCCCTCATCCCCATCGGTGGCGACAATCTCAATGGTGTGGGTACTCGCATCATTCCGGCCGATCCTCCACTGAACCAATCCCGTCTGTGGATCGATGGTCATTCCCTGAGGAGAGGATGGGGAGAGGGAAAAGGTAATGGGATCCCCATCGGGGTCCTCGGCCACCACCTGATATCGATAGAGGGTCGATTTCAATCTTTGGGCCTTCGGGGAAGAGGTGATATTGGGAGCGCTATTCAAGATGACGATCTCCCGGGAGACCACCTCCTCCCCCGTGCTCTCCATATCGTAAGGAGTCACGCGGAGAAGAATTGTATCCCCCTTCCTGAGTGTGGGATCCCTGAGGGTTTCTGAGGCCTCGCCTATGAGCGCATTGCCGTTTTTAACCCACTGATAGGAGAAGGCAATGGTATCGCCATCGGGATCCGAGGCTTCGATCTTTGCCTTCAGCGTAGAGTTCCTGCGGGGAAGCTCGGGATCGATGGAGACCGCAGTGATTGTTGGAGGGGAGTTGAGAATTGGAATGGGGGTTGAGGAATCCTCTTTTCCCCGCATCGTGTTATCCGAAGAGGCGATCTGTGTGGAGCGTGAGGAGGAGGGAGTATTATCGGCGCCGGGTTTCTCAGGGGCATCTCCCGTGCAGCCCACGATGAACATCAAAACCACGCATCCCTGAATAAATACCTTTCCCGCATACATCCTATTTCACGGAAATTATTTCGAACTCCCTGTTTGCGTAAAAAAACGGTATTTCAGCCTCTCCCTTGGGGGGATATATCGGGGGATGGAAACGATTTTATCGGCGACCAGATGTCCCCTCTCGAGGCGAACTTGGATGAACACCCACTGTTTGGGACGTAATGATTCGAACGAAAGCCTCACATCACGAGCGGTGGTAATTTCCGTACCCTTGGGGACGAAGACCTTCTTTTCGTTTACATAAATCGCCCTCTTGCCGGAATCTATTTCCATAACAACGCCCTGGAACTCCTGTACGTGGTTATTCCCCTGTATGTCATTATCCCCCCAGACAGGGGTTAACGAAACATGAAACCCAACATAAATTAAACACACCCATGATACCATAAGTACCATTAATTTCAACCATTTTATTTCCCTCAACACTTCTATTTCCCTAAGTACCTTCACGATTACCTCCTCAAGAAGGGTTAAAAGATTTCCCTCCACCACATGGGAAGGATAGTGGACCTATTCGAAACGGGTGGGCGGTATATTCCCCCTCCTACCCCCACGTATCCCTCTGCTATCTCCCCGAAAATGGCAATCACCACTCCCGATGGGATGCCAACGCCGATCTCCGCTGAACGATCGCTGATGTCCAAAATTTCCCCGAGGCCATCAAAATTGAAAATCGGATTTCCCGTCTTAAAGCCGAGGGCATAGAGCCTTGCCCTCCCCTGACCCACATAACAGGGGTCATCGGATTGTTCGTTATCGGGTATGAAGGTGGTGAAATAGGCACTGCCGAAAAAGACGACGGGTGTTGAGAGGACCTTTTCCCCCAGATGTTGGTTGAGGCGGATATACCATCCGTTGTCCGTATCGGTCCCATCCAATAGGGTATCGGAGACATCCTGCAAATCGCCTTCAGTCAGGGGGTTAGGCCCATTCTTATCCTTTACTGCATAGATTCGGTTACAGATGGTGATATCCTTGGGATCCGCCCTGTCGCCCGTACCGAAGAAGAGCATCTCATAGTGCCCGCCTCCGTTTTCCAAGCATACATCGGGGGGATAGTAGATCTTCCTCTGCCCGCCCGAATCGAAGATGATTTTTGCCGCCCAACTGCCGGGAGTTCCGATATCGAAGCGCCACATTTTGCCCCCCGCGTCTCCGACGTATAACCGATCGATATAGCCATCCCCCGTGGTGTCCACCCGTGCGATATCGCTGGGAATGGAGTGAGCCATGAACGGATTATCGGCATGGGAGTATTTCCAGAGCAGTTCCCCGGTTACAATATCAACGATGTATATGGCCCTGCCCCAGATATCCTCTCCTGCACTTGGGCCGCTATCCTGATTCTCGTCATACCCTCCCCCGATGAAGAACACCATCCTCTCCCCCATTCCGTAACGAATTCTTCCCACAATGGGGGTGGACCAGCTCTGTCCCATCTCAGAATAGCCGTCCACTTCTGGCCCGATCTGCCAGAGGAGAAGGGGATTTTCCGGGAAGGTCACATCTAAGGCAAAGTAGTGATTTCCCCCCCGCCTCTCACCGCAGATCAATATCACCTGGTCACCATTGGACGATTCGATGGTCCCGTTGTCGTTTTGATCGATGATATACGCCCTGGGAGAGCCGTCCACGTAATACTCGACTGTCTCCCCCGTCAAATCCCTCAACCTCGAAAGGAGATCGGGAGGAATGAAACCCCAGAGCTCTTCGCCCGTCTCATCATCAAAGGCGTGGAGCATCCCGTCATTGGCCCCCGCGTAGATGACCGATCGTCCTTGACCATAGTGGATGATGAGGGGGCGTGAGTGGAGGAATCCCCCCACAATCCAATCCCTCTTCTCGATGAGATTTCCGTTCCCGTTCTCGTCATATGGGTCGTATCCGTGGATGAACTGTATGATCTGTTCCCTTTCCAGGTCTTGACCATCCCTGAACCCCAATATGGGGGAAGTGATCTCCAGGTTATCGACGGTAAAGGCATTGGTGGGATCCGTCAAATCCGTTGTGATGCCCGTATAGGTATAGATCATCCGCTCAGTGGCCCGATTGAGGAGAATCTGGCCAACCCCTCCCTTCTCGACCTCGCCACCATCGGGATCCGAACTTCCCCAGAAGGAGACCGCTGAATCCATGATACGGCCCTTTGGATCGAGCACGGGAGCGCCATTTATATCGAGAATATCCCCGATCTTGATATCGCCATTGTCCTCAGTGGCTATAGCATACTTCTTGATATTCCCCTTCCAAAAACTCCGCCACGTGGGTTTGAAGAGGGCGAGGTAGATTCGATTTCCACTGTTGGCCTTCTCCATCTGGCTGATGGGAACGACAGGCGCAACGTAGGAACTGGATTGTTCCAGAATTTCCTCGATGATTTTTTGGAGGACAATGGCAAAGCTTTGAGCGTTGTGGCAATAGTAATATTTGCCTCCTCCATTGCCGGCGGTATCCTCGAGCAGCTCGGAACGAATGGTAAACCCGATGGTGTAACTAACGATATTCTGCTTGTCCTCCAAGTCCGGCCGCGCATCCATCTCTCGCATGACCTTGGCCACATCATCCAGATAGTCGGACCCCTCGTCCTCGTAGGTTTTCTCCTGTGCCAGCCCCGGCTCATGTTCATCAATATCGGTGTCCCCGTCTTTCTTTTTCCCATGGCTCTTGAGGATTGCATTCCGATCCTGGGTCGATTCCCCGTCGGTGACGATGATGATGTAGCTCCTCTGGCACCAGTACTGGATGGGACTCGTATAAGCCACACCATTGTTGAAATAGCTGGGAAGTCCCTGAAAGTAGAGACCCGCCTCGTGGAGGGTTTCCGCCAGAGGGGTCCACGTGTCCGCGTGAAGCTGGCCGATGGCATTGTGAAGAGAGGCTCTATTCAGAGGGGTCATATCCTTAATCTCCCTCAGTATATGGCCTCCCTCGGATTGATTGAAGATCATGGCCCCGAAGCGAACCCCCTGTGTCGTATTGATAAAGCTCTGAACGGTCCCCTTCGCCACGCCCAATTTCGGCCTCGTCTCCGAAGGCCCGGTATATTCCAGGTAGTTCCGGTAATTTCCCGTTCGAAGGTACCATGTCTTCCGCCCGCCGCATTCACTGGCGTTATTAAGCCTTCCATTAAAGTAACCATAATCTTGCAGGGCGGCCTTTGCGTCGGCGCATTTGATGTATTCAATGTGATCCCGATATATCGTGTCCCACGTCCCCCCCGTCTTGTAGTAGACTGTGTCGGGATATTTAACCCCCAACACATTGGGGTAGATGTAGGTCGGGTTGTATTCCACGCTTGGCATTTCGTCGTTCATGCTTCCCGAGTTGTCGAAGATGATCAGGCAATTCGGCTGCACTTCATCCACACCCGCAACGTACAGATCCGTATCGTCCGCCACGAGGATCGAGGCGCCGGCCAACCAAACGACCAGCGGAACCATCAATATGGCAATCCATTTCCTCATCTCAATACCCCCCCTGCCCCGTGGGCACCAGTTTGATCACCTTTTCCTGGACCTTGCTGGATGCACTGAGCGTTGCTACCGAGGTGTAGCCCTTTGACGTGACCAGATAGTGGTCGAACTCGAAATGGAGGGCGCTGATCCCCTTTCCCCTCGGGGCCCCTTTCTGGGTGGGATCATACCCCACCGTAACGCTCGCTCTTACCGGTTCCGTGAGGTCCAAGTTTTTGCCAGTCCTCTGAAAATTGGACCCATCGGCAAGGGCGATCTCCACTCCGCCGTCTGCGGCGTAGAAGGCTTGATTGCCCCAATGATTATTTCCCGATATCCTCACCTCGATATCGGTGGTGGTCATGGCCGCGAAGCCGATTACCGATACCACCAGCATGATGAGCAGAGTAATGACCAGGGCGAATCCGCCTTCCCTCGAGATTAGAGAACATTCTTCATATTTCATTACCGTAGTCCTCCTCATCAATTGAGGACGAAGTTTCGAATCCTCACTATGGACTGCAGCTGTCTGGTGCGGTAGTGATCGCCCGTGGCGGGATGGATATAGTCGGGATCGGGCTCCCCGCTCCTGACTTGAACTGATATTCGCGCGGCGATGATCTCATCCGCCAATCCAACTGGGCTTTCCTCCCATTGGTCCACGATGCCATCGGAATCCATATCGAGACCATAGGTCAACTGGAGATCATGGATGTTGTTGGAAAGGGGGTCGCTGGAAAGATCAACCCCTCCTTCCACCACCCTCCTGATCAAGTGGGGCTCATCAGCATTATCATCAACAAAATAGGTTATGCTCCTCTCAACCCCATTGTACTGGTACTGAACGGCGATGGAATCGGTTCCACCCCGTATTCCCTCCTCCAAGGGGTTTATTGCGATGGGATTGGAAAGGGAAACGGTGCTGTTGAATCCCGCCATACGGATATCCCGAGCCAGGATATCCATAGCAACCCTGACGCTCTGCTGCATCTCTATCACCTCATTCTGAACGTGATAAACCTTGTGTTGGGCGTTAAATGTTCTGTATGCGCCGGCAATGAGAATAGAACTGATGGAGAGTGCCACCAGGAGCTCAATGATGGTAAATCCCATGTTTCTTCTTTGAGAATAGCTTGCCACTGGGTTCCTCCTTTGATGTGGGGATCTTTCAATCGGTGATAACCGAGGTGATTCTGATCAAATGATCATTGCCATCATTCCAACGCACGGCCAGATTAACGGTCTTCATCGTTCCCTCGGGAACCACTGTCCATGCCCGTTGGTATTGAATCCCTTGAAAGCCACTGATGGTATCATTTCCATCCTGAAGTCCGTTCCAATCCACCGTCCTCAACTCCTCCATCTTATCCTGGGCAAAGGTGGTGGCCTCGGTGACCTTATTCCCAAAGGAATTCCCTCGTATGGAAAGAAGCATCATCTGCCCCAGGCCTAAAAGGGCAACCGATAGAATGGTCATGGCGATCATCATCTCCAATAGGGTGAAACCCCTTGATGTTTTGAATCGTTTCATTCCCAAAACCTCCCCTTTCCCACGACTTGTATGCCTTGTTACGTTTTACACCTATGTCAAAAACCGTACCAGGAAAACCCCAATGTAAACTTGTGTATGGTTATGTCAACATTAAAAAAGGTGAGAAAAATCGAATAATTTCCAATTATTAGATTCTTTTTTTCATTTCATAACCTTTTTTCATAGGTTTTGAAATGTTTGCATGAAAGGGAAGAGCACCGTGTGGCATGAGCCATCTTCATGTCAATTCATAGCTTGTTTTGGTCAACGTGCATTTGCGGGGATCGAGCTCGGGAGGTCGGGGACACTCTAACCTTTTTTCACAGCTCTGAAGAGGCCCTGAACTTAAAATGATCGTCGTATTACTGAAGAATGGGAAATGGATGTGGTGGGATATCCCATTGGGTTGGGATATCCCGTTTCTGTAACCGGCTATGATTATCAATACCTATCCCGGATGAAAACCTGCTGTCTATCCATAAAGGGGATTTGAAGGGGATCTCCCTGATAGGAGAAGTCAGCGTATTCCACTTTGATATCCTCGTAAAAAGCCATAAAGCAGACGGCAGGGGAAGAAGCTCCAGCTGCAAGGCACGCGAATCTTGATGAATGAGGCCTCTTTACCAGCACGCCGCAGTGACGAAAGATGATGCGCAACCGCCCTTCGGCTTTGCTCAGGGCCATGAGTCCTTCGACCTTGCTCAGGACCCTGAGCTTGTCGAACGGCCTGTCGAATGGCAGATGGACTGTTTACGAAGCCGTCAGCCTTTCACTTCAATTCCATATTCCTTTATCTTGTAGAGGAGGGCACGATGGCTGATCTCTAATAGCTTGGCGGCATGGGTATGGTTACCCTTGGTCTTATTGAGAGCCTTCTTGATCAGGTCGATTTCAAGATACCGACTCGCCTTTTTGATGGACAGTTCGTCGTTGAGTAAACTGAACCTCGATTCCTCCTTTGGGTTCTGAATTTCGATGGGGAGGTTCTCCACCTGAATCTGATTCGACTCGGTCAATACGATGGCCCTCTCAATGACATTCTCCAACTCCCGAACATTGCCATTCCAGTTGTAGTTCAAGAGGCAGTTCAGTGACTCTGGGGTGATTCCCTCAATCGGTTTGTTCAGTTCCCTACTGTATTTTTGGATGAAATGGTCCACCAATATGGAAATATCTTCCTTTCGGTCCCGCAAGGGTGGGATCTTGATGGGAAGGACATTGAGGCGGTAAAAGAGGTCATCCCGAAACTTACCCTCTCTCACCTCCTTATCCAGGTCCTTGACGGTTGCGGCGATGATCCGTACATCGATTTGGATAGCCTTGGAGTCACCGATGCGGCGAATTTCACCATCCTGCAATACCCGTAGCAACTTCACCTGAAGCTGGACGGGTAATTCACCTATCTCATCCAAAAACATCGTTCCACCGTCGGCCTCTTCGAAAAGCCCTTTCTTTGTCCGAACGGCATTAGTGAAACTTCCCTTGGTATGACCGAAAAGCTCACTCTCCAGGAGGTTCTCCGGAATAGCTCCACAGTTAACGGGGATGAAAGGGTGGTCGGAGCGATCGCTGTTAAAATGAATGGCCTTGGCCACCAACTCCTTACCCGTTCCGCTCTCCCCAGCGATGAGAATCGTCGATTTATACTTGGCTACCTTCTGGATGGTATCGAATATCTGCGCCATCCGTTCGTTTTTACTGATGATGTTCTCAAAGCTGTATTCCTTCTGGACCTCCTTCTTCAAAAAGAGGTTCTCGCGCCTGAGTCGCTCCCGCTCTTCCGCCTTTTTCAAAGTCAAAATAATCTCATCGGGCTTGAATGGTTTAGATATGTAGTCATAGGCCCCCAACTTCATGGCCTCGATAGCGGTGTCCAGGGTTCCATAGGCGGACATCATGATAATGGTTGACTCGCATCCCGCCTTCTGGGCCTCTTGTAAGAATTCCAAGCCATCCATCTGTGGCATCCGAATATCACATAAAACCGTATCATAGGAGCCCGTATCGACCTTTTTCAGGCCGTCGATTCCGTTGCTGGCTGCTTCAACATCATACCCCCTCTTCTTTAAGATCACGGATAGCATGTGTCGAAAGTTTTCTTCATCATCGATTAAAAGGATTCTATTGCTGGACATGAGTCTCCTCAATCTATGGGTTAGATATCTTACCCACCTCCAGGGTGGGGAGCAAGATCGTGAAGGTGGATCCTCTCCCGACTTGGCTCTCCACCTTGATTTCGCCATTGAAGAATTCAATGATCCGCATGGAGATGGATAGCCCCAAGCCCGTCCCCTTGTCGGGGGGCTTGGTGGTAAAGAAGGGATCGAAGATCTTCTGTAGGTCCCCCTTTTTAATACCACAGCCTGTGTCCGAGATGTTAATCCGAACCAAACGATCCCCCTCGCTATATTTATCATAAATCAGGGGAAGGGATTTAAATTTGCGAAGATGAGAGTAGTCGGATTTTTCTGGATCCGACTTCCTCCTTCGGGGAAATATCGTCTCAAGCTCACCCTCCATATTCCCCCTGACCTCCGTTTCCTCTGTTCTCACGCTCAAGATCCCTCCATCGGGCATGGCGTCCGCAGCGTTGAGGAAGAGATTGATGAGAACCTGCTGGAGCTGGGATTCGTCAGCCTTAATCGGGGGCAGATTTTCCTCCAAATCGAGCTTCGTCTCGATCTGTTTAAATAACTTCTGGTGAGAGAGAAGCGAGATGGTATTCTTTATGATGGTATTTACATTCAGTTCCTGAATCTCGAATTTCGTGGGCCTTGAAAAGTCAAGCAGTCCTCTCACGATGTGATTAATCCGATCGATCTCCTTCTCGATACGTCTCAGATAGCTCAATTCCTCCTCACGACTATCCATCCCCTCCTGTAAAATCTTCGTGTATCCCAATATCGCCCCCAGGGGGTTTCCGACTTCATGGGCCACCCCGGCGGCGAGCCGTCCGATGGATGCCAGCTTTTCCGAAATGAGAAGTTCCTCTTGAGCTCTCTTCAGCCTTTTGTTGGTGGTCTCGAGGGAGTGAATATGGTCTTCCAATCTCCTCTTATTCTCCCCGAGCTTCTCCGCCATCTGGTTGAAGGCCTGCATGAGCTGTCCGATTTCATTCTTTGTGGTGACATCGATATTCTGATCGAAATGGCCGTCTCTGATCTTGCCCGTAATATTCACCAGATTCTTAATGGGTGTGACGATCACCCGAGAGAGCAACAAGCTGCCGAAGATGATTAAAACCAATGAGTCGATGATAATGAATAAAACCACGAGCCTCTGGGATTTCAGGATGCTGGCCATGACATCAGCTAAGGAGAGGTTGACCTTCAGCCCTCCTACAACCTTACCCCCGATGGATAGGGGTGAAAATACGATTAAATCCCGGTAATTGTCGAACAGAATCCCCTTTTCCGCCTTCAACTCATAGAAGGATTCACCACCCAGAATAGCCCTCCTGAGCTGTCGCGTATCCAAATCTTTCCCGATCATCTCCCTTCGGCTGTGAGCCACGATAGTAAAATCCCTATTCACAATGGATACCGCTTTCAATCGTTCATCGGCGGCGTACATCTCCACCAAGCCCTGAAGGGAGGGGCCGGCTAAGGAGGGATTCCCCTCCCCTTTAAACATGAGGTCCATAGTATTCTGGATTGAATGGACGATAAACCAACTTCCCTCTACCTTTTGGTTGAGGATACTCCTCTCATTGAGTTTCAACATGCTTATGCCAACTAAAAGGATGGCGGCGATGACTAAGAGGGTGATATTGAGGATGACCTCCACCCTCAACCCCACCGCCAATTTCCTGAATAACCAAAAATCCCTTACCATCATGCCTTTTGGAATGACCCTCTTTAAGAATAACCCGTCTATATCCGGAAGTGGAGATACCAGCGGATAATTTCCCTTCCGAAAAAGAGGTAAATGACTGCCCCCATGGAGAGGAAGGGTCCGAAGGGGATGGCGTATTTGCTATCAGCCCCCTTAGCTACCATGATGGCGACGCCTACGATGGAGCCGAGGAGGGAGCTGATTAAGATGGTGAATACTGTTGAACTCCATCCCAAAAAGGCCCCGATCATGGCCAGGAGCTTGATATCTCCTCCCCCCATTCCCTCCTTCTTCGTGGCCCAGTAAAACAGGACGGCCACAGCGTAGAGAAGTCCACCGCCGATACATATTCCCAAAAGGGAATCGAGGGTGGCCATGTTGAGTACGCCCCGAATTGTCTTGAAGACGAAGAGGACGAGGAAATCGTTTTGGCCTTCGACGGGCTTCACAAATGACGCCAAAAAACCCAGGATAATCCCGGGGAGACTGATTTTGTCAGGGATAATCCGGTGATCCAGATCGATGAAGCTCACCACGACCAGGGAGGAAATGAGGATGAAATAGATAAAAAAAGAGCTAGAAAGGCCGAACTTGAGCATGAGAAACAGGGAGAAGAGGGCTATCATCGTTTCGACCAACGGATACCGCACCGATATCGGTGCTCCACAATTTCGACACTTCCCGCCGAGCAGAAAAAAACTGAGGATGGGGATATTATCATAGGCCTTAAGGGAATTCTTGCAGTGAGGGCAATGCGAAGATGGGGAGATGAGGGATGTTCCCAGGGGAATCCGGAAGATACAGACATTGAGAAAGCTTCCCACAATAGCCCCAAAGAGGAAGGAAAAGATGTAGAGAAGAACTGGATCCACACTCCTCCCCTATCGTTATTTCATGCGGAATATCATCCAGAGGCCGCTGAGCAATTCGGCACCATCCCGCTATCTATCAAGCGGAAATCATCCAGAGGCCACTGAGCAATTCAGTATCATCCCGCTATTTATCAATATGATCATCTATTTTCCTATTGATTTCAAGCCCCTTTTGTCCCGAGGAAAAAAAGGGATCTGGTTGAAATCGAGACGAAACCGATACATACAACCAAACGGTCTGAAATATGGTGGGGGATTGAATGAAAGAACCCTGACAAAAGCATGAAGATATCTGCTTGCTTGCCCGCTTTAGTCAATGATACTCCTGCCCCATCGGAAACGAAAAGATCGCTGAGAGAAGGCCCATCACTTCCACTTGTCAGCTGGGGTTTTAACTCCATCGGCGTTAATGCGGAGCCAGCCAGCCAGCCCGCCATCCGTGTTAAATTGCCTGGTCCCCACCCGTGGAGTCGCCTGTGCGAGAAAGCCCGATCCATCGTCCATGGGGAGAGTAATCGTATAGTCGCCAGCGTTGTAGTCGACGGCATTTCCGACACCGTCATCCGGCCAGCCGAAGGAGACGAGTTGCTGCCTAATTAACGTATAGTTTCCGTTTTCCGCGCGAAACTGCTCCTCCATGGCCCTGACGTCTTCCAGGGCCACCTTCGCATCGGAGCGCCTCGCCCTCCGTATATGGTTGGTATACATAGGGATGATGATGGCCGACAGAATCCCGATGATCGCCATCGTAATGACGAGTTCCGTGATCGTAAAGCCTCTGCTCTTTTTTCCTCTCATTTTTTCCCTCTGGGTTAAATTTTCCCTATGGATTAAACAATGAAACGTAAAATGGAAAAAGGGCGTATTTTCCCTCTTTCCAAACCTCATGTGGTAAAAATTGATGATGGAAAAGAAAAGGGAAGGGGCAAGCCTCAACTCGCCCCTTCCGTGGTTCAGAACTTACTTGGGCAGCCAATTTACCAGAGGCGTACCAGCTGTAGCACCCCATACCCAATCAGTAAACACGCCGTTGGGGGCATTCCAAACTCCCTGAACCCATACTTGGTTACCCGCCAATACGCTTCCGATGTCCCCAGCAGCCTGGGCCGTGGCAACACAATAGTAGTCTCCACCTGATAACGCAGTGGTATACAGCCACTTCCTGCCGCCTGCATTTCCAGTTGATTGAGGCACCGCAACACCCAATATACCCATTATGCTGGGGATACCATCAGTATCGGTCTCAAAAGCTAAGGCGATGGGAAGCGCACCAGTATCCGAGGTGATGTTGGCCACCTCGTCTTTCAAGGCACCGAGGGTATCCACGGCTTCCTGCATTCGTGCGCGGTTCATATTGGAGTTGTACATGGGAATGGCGATGGCCGCCAAAATTCCGATGATCGCAACGACGATCATCAACTCAATCAGGGTAAATCCTTTTTTGTTCATCATGATCTGACCTCCTTACGAGAAATGTGATTTTCCCCTGGCCCCAGAGAAGTCTTCACCTCCTCTCCATAAGAGATTTTTTATCTACCAGATTTTCCTTTAGCATAATCTGTGCCAAACACCGACGCTTTCTTTCTCTCACGTTGCAAGCCTTAATGTACTGGAAATAAAGGAATTATTGTAACATTTTTTTTCTTTATAATATTTTTGGAAACCGTTGTCAATTTTTTCCGGCCACCCCATGGACATTTTTTGTCCCTCAGTAACAATGTTTGACCATCATCTGGGGAGGGAGTGCCCCTTTTTCCTTATGCTCCAGAAAGATCCCTCCTTGTCCCTTTCTCTGCTCAGAACTTACTTGGGCAGCCAACCGTTAACCTTTTGATTCGGAGAATTCCATCTCCATGAGGTAAATGCCCTTTCATGAGCATCCCACCATCCAATACATTCTATCCGCACACCTGCCAAGA
>Ga0209636_10004651_pt1 | contig 14003 bp, 14 predicted proteins | sample DeeMarSWOR152_54_FD_187464 | JGI IMG/M metagenome (GOLD analysis project Ga0209636, IMG submission 187464) | Marine sediment microbial communities from White Oak River estuary, North Carolina - WOR-1-52-54 (SPAdes) (version 2) | ecosystem: Environmental > Aquatic > Marine > Intertidal zone >...
TATCTGCATACTGACGCCATTTCTTTACAATTCCATCAATTCTTGCTGAAAATCCCTTACCACACTTTTTACATTCATACCTCTGGACATACACCGTTATATTACCAAAATCACCTATTTTAGGGTGTCTTTCACGATATCCTTCTTTCTCATACTTTACCGATCCACATGCAGGACAGACAGGATTCATCTCTCCAAGATGGTCATTGTTAAACATGACAATCTGTTGTTCACTTCTTATTCTCTTATCCTGTGTTAACTTCTTACACACCATATCATCTACTGTTAGTACTCCACCACTAAAATCGTCAAGGGTACACTGGACCACTTTTATAGCCTGTACTGCAGCATTACTCATGAAACACACTCTCACTACCCCTATTTAAATTTTATCTATAAAATATTGAGCAAAAATCTAAATTTGTAATAAATACACAATTAAATCAATTTATTTAATATTTTTATCCGATAAATCAATTCAAATACTCAAATATACATCCGAAACATTTATAAGGCAATAAATTATAATTATAAGATCAGAATCTGCAGTTCAATGTTTCCATCCCCCGAAAATTTGACAACCCCTGCATGAATGCTTCTCCATGAATAGACTGTCCAATTAACCCTTTTTCGAAAATTTGATTATTGAAGAGACGGAATACTCTCAATTTTCTAGAATTTCTTCGTGGCAGTGTTCAGTTGTTTTGAACATAGCTTTGACTGATGTATTGTGATTTACACTGAGATTTCTTATCTTTTCTGTTCTTTTTTAGCCTATACAATTTGCTATAATAGAATTTACCAGGGTATTACAACCCTGTAACCCCTTGCCAACACCTGATGTATGTGAAAGACTTTATAAACTTTGGACAAAAGAATATTCATGCTTTATGCATACATTCTCCTGACAGTGCGTATCGGTATGTTGAAGCAGGCATTGGATAAAATCCGAACCCTGGAAGAATTAGTGGAGGCTGAAGCGATCACTGGCCCTTACGATCTGATCGCCTATGTGGCAGTGGAAGGGTTAACCCAGTTGACCAAGATCCTTTTACACAAAATCGAGAAAATCGATGGGGTCACTGAATCCATGACATTAGTAGTGGTTGAGTTGTAGTCTATGAAGTTGATCTTTTTCGATATGGATGGAGTGCTCACTCCCACAGCGCATGGTATCTACCTGGCAGAAATGGTTGGCAAAGGAGATGAGCTCAAAAAAATATTCTCCGGCACCACTAACCGAAAGGTAGGGTTAGAATGGGTGATCAGGGAGGGGGCTCGCATATTTAAGGATGTTCCTGAATTAATGCTGGAGAGTGCAGGAAAAAAGCTTCCCATGGTAGAAGGAGCTGTACAAACTATAAAAGAGTTAGAAGAGGCCCAGTACCAACCCATTCTAATTACCAACGGCATTGAGCAAGTGGCAGGTGTATTTGCCCAAAGACTGGGGATCACAGAATGGTATGGGAATACACTGGAGATTGAGGATGGGAAGACCACTGGTCGGTTGGATTCTTCAACATTGTTGACGCTGCAGTCCAAGGGAGATTTAGTGCGAAAGACAGTTCACAGCAGATCCACCAAAAAAGAGAGCGTCACTGTAGGTAATGATGAGAATGACTGGGCCATGTTCAGAGAGGTGGGATTCTCCATTTTGTTCAATCCCTCCAGCAATTTGAAAGAGCGGTTGAAAAAGTGCTTGGATGAAGCAGAAAAAGGATTTAAGAAAGAATTTATTGAATTTTCCAGAAGCGTTGACGTGATCATTGAAGAACCTGATTTGCGATTACTGCTTCCTTTTTTAGTACCTGAGCCCACTATCTTCCCTGACAAGGTGAGAATTGAGAAAACCAGGTTCATATGAAGATTGTTCTCTGTATTTGAGAGTTGAGAAAAGGATATCTGGGGGAGTAGCGAGGAAATATTGTTATTCTGTAGGAAAATTCTTGAGATGGACTGATATATTGAATCCTAAGAAGAAGGATACGGTAAAGTACTACGATTCGTCGCTGAAAGAGAGAAAAAGGCGTCTATTGTCGGCAGTATTCTGTTTGCACCGAAGCATTATTACGAGTTCATGGAGCCTCCAAAGTAGAGAGTGCATCAGTGAGGTCTGCAAGTTGGATAGAGAGGACATTGATTTTGAGGAGTTCACTGTTGCAGCGAGGAATACCAAGAACAGAGTAGATAGGACAGTGGTAGTTAGATGTCGTAATTAAGAGAGTAATACACATTATGAAAACTTAGGTACATGCAAGATTGTCTAGAAATTGAGCGTTCGTCATGTTACACGTGTAACATAGTGAGATATTGTCACTGATTCACATAATACTGGAGAAATTGATAATATAAAGGTTAAACAACAACCAGCACCCGAAACCTTGAGAACCCCGTACATACATGAAATTTACACAAATTTATAAGGAACGTATAACAGATAGAGGATGATACTATGTCCACTACCATCCAAGTTAGGAAAGATGTTGAGGAGTCAATCGAAGCCAGATGGAAGAAGTTACAGAAAGAAAAGGAGAAATACATACCGCTGGATGAGGTTTAAATGGAAATACGGGTACATCCACAAGTCAAGATACCTTGACAGAAGCGGTGAAAAAGTGAGGCTCAAAGAACATCTAAGCAGGCTCATTGAAGATCCATACAATTCCAGAAGTGGGGTCGATATAAAGAAACTGAGGGGAAAGAATCACGATCTTTATAGACTGAGAGTGGGTGATCATAGGTTTGAGTATTTTGTTGAGGAAGATACTATTTGGATTGAAAGGGCTTTTAAACGGGAGAGAGGATATCGATAGAAGAACAAACCCTTTCTATTATAAGGATGGTTTTCTATGTATGATTATATCATCTGGAATGTTACACGTGTAGCACATTGTCCTCCAAAGACTTGACAGCCCCAATACGCCACTGCCTGTATATGGGAGAAAGGCTGTACTATAACAGGAGATACAAATGGAACGGGACAAATTACTTGAACGTATTGAGCTAAATCCTAAAATTATGGCAGGGAAGCCAGTCATTAAAGGCACAAGATTAACAGTGCAGCATATTCTAAATTTATTGGCACATGGAGCAACTATTAACGAAATTCTTTCTGAATACGAGGGATTAACTAAAGAGGATGTATTGGCTTGTTTGCTGTATGCATCAGAAACGCTGGAGAATACCACATTTATGCCTTTAGGAGAGGCGGTTTAGACCTTGATTTCTGATACAGAAATTGACAGTCAACTACGATAACAATTATATATTCCTGATGCACAGTCTTGCTACCATGTGCAGAATGCTTGCATGTATTGGATATACTGAAATAGAAGATCTCTTGTTAGCATTTCGACAGTTAGCCATTACTGGGAAAAGCACAGATGGGAAAGGCCACAGAGATGGCTGGGGCATAGGATGGTATACTGATGGTAATGATTGTTACCTGTCCAAGAAAGCTGAATGTGCATCTACCAGTGACTTATACATGGATACAGTAAAAAGGGTAATCCACGATCATGCTACCATTTTTTTGGCCCATTTAAGAAAGGCATCACCTAGCACACCAGTAACAGACAAAGAGGCCCACCCCTTTCGGAGTAATAACCTTCTTTTCTGCCACAATGGTACTATAAAAAAATGGGATGACCAACCCTTAGGAGAAGATCTGGATACTCTTTTGTTCTTCAGAAAGATCCAGGAAACCTCCATTGAAAGTGCAATAAATTACTTCAAAAGGTTTAACTACACGTCTTTAACTTTCTTGCTAACTGATGGTAGAACAATCTGGGCATACAGAGATTTTAGAGAAAAAGAAGGTTACTACACGTTGTATTACCTGAAAACTGAAGAATTCGTCCTTTTCTGCTCAGAGCCCATCATTCAGGGGGAGTGGGTCTTACTGAACAATGGTGAATTAATCACCTGTTCTCATCTGGACATAACAATAACAAGGCTAACCTCCTAACGTCCTGCACCCTGTATCACCCAAGGGACATCCTGCAGTACATTCGTCAATCATGGGGCACGTGCCGCACTCTTCGGGCATGTAGCTCTTGTCCCGGATAGATTTGGCTAATGGAGATTCCCATATCTTATCCCAGGGATCTTCCAGTATGTTCCCCATTGATTCAAACCAACTCTGGCAGGGTATGACTCTCCCATCAGGCTCCACCGTCACATTGATTCGGGCAGCAGAACACATCTTTAACCCGAGACCTAGCAACAGCGGATCAAAGTCACATCTCCTAGTAGGGGTGTACCACACCATCTCTAGACCCAAATCCAACGCTTTGTCCTTGATGATCTCCAAATGCGTTTTCAACTCTTGAGGCGTTAACCCGTATTCTGCATCTTCTGCCCTTCCCGTCTTAATGATTGAGTTTAATGCAAATCTCTGTAACCCCACTTTAGAGAGAAAATCCAGTAAATCAGGCACCTCATCTGCATTCCATACCGTTAAGGTGGTATTGGTCAAGGTAAAAATGGAAGACGCCAAACAGTTCTTTATCCCCTGGACACACTCATCCCACGCATCAGAACACACCATTCGATTGTGAGTCTCTTTGAACCCCTCTATGGTGATCTGCACGTGGTCTAATTCTACCCTTTCCAGTTCAGACACCATATCCGCAGTGAGTAATCGACCATTGGATATTAACCCAGTAACCAGATTCCGAGAATAATCTACTAACTCTCTTAGATCCTCCCGGAGTAATGGTTCTCCTCCTGTGAAAATAACAGAACCAACATCTAAAGAATCAACGATGTCAATCACTTTTTTCCATTCATCTGTAGTTAACTCCTTGGTCTCTCGGGGGCCTCCTGCATAGCAGTGAAAGCAGTCATTGTTACACCGGTAGGTAATTGCCAAATCAAATCGGTGGGGAGCTTTCAACTCTCTGGAGAATGGCTGGATTGACTCGATACCTAAATGGGAGAAGGGGCAGATATCTCTCCTGGAGGCCAGCGTCAATATGGTGAAGAGAATCTGTTCATAATCCTTCTTGGCTGTTTCCTTGGATACCCTATATTTTTTGGTCATCCTTTTGACCACCTCCTCCTCATCGAGCTCTTCCATGATCATTTTCACACATTCTGTGGCAGTCTCGTTTAAGTACAGCATGTGGGCTCCATTAATGTTTAACATGGAGTACTCTTTTTCTTCTCTCAGCGACAAGCGAAGCTGGCCCTCTTCAAACTGTAATGTTTTTCTCATAGTCTCACCTCTAAAATCCACCTCCAGAAGCGCACGCACATGCACAGGATACGCACGCACACGCACACGCACAGGATACGCAGTCACAGACGCAGCTCTTGTGCGAATGGGTGACCCTGGCAGATGGTTTTCCAGGAGTTGCATGTTTTTCCCAGTTCTTCTCTAGAGATTTCTTGCTCAACCCTGATTCATTCTCTACTTTCTTTCTGCCTGTTGAAATCTTCTCATAAAACTCTCTCCCATTGGTAGCTCTTCCTAGGTTATACCACAGCCACCAACTGGAAGGAGTGTACGGTGCAGAAACGCCTTTAAACCTATCCTTGGTCCTTTCATCAAAGTCAGGATCAGCCATCAACCAGTCTACTCTCTTACCAAATAAGTTGTACTTGTCTTCTTCTGTAGCAGTTTCTATATCTGTCCAGTAGTTTTGAATCTGGTTTCTGTAGAATCCTGCTGTTTCCTTTCTGGAGTAACCAGTGAGCTTTGTATCCACCTTCTTGTACAAGGCTTCCAGCACTTTTGAGACAGAACCCTGATCTAGAGTGCCATCTTTTTTGATACAGGTCAACAGGAACTGGTTCTCGTAATACGTTAATGTTCCAGATAAGCGGACTTCACTCCCGCAGTATTCACAGAATTGAAGCTCCACAGCAGAGTCTAAGGGTGCGCCGCAGTTAGGACAGTTGAAGGCTTCTTCCTTTTTTTTCTGTTCTAGAATTTCCGTTTTCACTGGTCCCCACTCCAGGATTTTGATGGCTCCCTTCCTTACCAGGCCCAACAACATCAGATTGACCAGCTTCAATGGATGCGCATCTAACACGTAGGCAGCCTCCACAGGATCTAAATCCTTACGAGCACCTAACGACTCCATCATCATTTTAGGAGAGATGTACTTTATTTTCTTGGCCACGTAGTAGAAGAGTACGAACATTCCAATGACAAACAACAAAATGAAGGCGATACAACAAGTAGTTGCAGATATACTGGGCCCTTTTGGTGGTTCAGTAGGTGGAGGACGTTCTTTTACTGCGACGGTAATGTATTCTTCAGGAAAGGATACACCACACTTGAACTTATATCCTGGGCTTAAATTAGCTCTTTCAAAGTAAACAAATGCTCTTCCGCCTTCCATTCCCCTATTTTCTGCTGTTGCAGGGTAGTTCCCCACTTCAGAAATGTCACATCCTTCTGGTAGTATGAATTTGACGTGTAAAACTTCCATTCTCTGGTCATCCCACCATGCAGGGTAAAACTCCATTCCCAGCCTCCCTTCTTCATCAGGGTAGATCATTCCTTCAGCAGTAAAGCTCACTTTTAACTCTGTGACAGCGCCTGATTGCACCTCATCTAAAAACCATATCTTCAGCCTATCAGTCTCTTTTTGCACTGTTAACATTTGCCCATTCTGAGAAGCTGCATAGTCAGATATGGCATTTGTAGGTATACCCAGATAGATACCCTGTTGGGGTCCTCTTGTGGTCTTGATCGTAAGGAAGTACCAGATTTCTACAGTGGAATCACTGTTAATGGTAATTTCTACATTTTCTTCCTGGATGATAAAGTCAGGCCCCTGTGCACGGACTGAACAGAACAGGAGTAAAACCATAACAAGGGTGATAACCTTTTTCATAGACGTGGTCTTGAGTGAACATATATAAATGTAGCGCAGATAAGATTATCCATTCATTGGTGCTTATCTCACTTTTGTTACACGTGTAACATTTCTTGTCCTTTTTTCAGTATTGTGTGGGTTATTTGATATTTAAAGAGATTTGAGAATTTGATAATTCATAGTCATGGGAAGGTTTTTATAGGAAATTCATGGAAATAAAACCTTTTAAAGAACCAATTTGAAAGAGTTCCACCATTTCTTCAAAGACGGAAAAATGATTGAAGCAGATATCTACATCTGTTATCACAAATATCCACAGAATTGCAGCTATTTGATCCTAATACTGAAAATGCTTAAATTTCTTGTTCACAGTTTCATTTCACTATGACTTCTTGTATTTACAGGGGTTAATTGGACGGTGATTTCTTTTGTTACACGTGTAACATGGCGTCCCTGAAGCTATTGTGAGAGAATCTGGTCTGTGCACGGTACCATTTCCAAAAATGTTCTGGCAGTGAAAACAAAGGTGAAGCATCCAAAATGACCTGCACACACAACAAAGTTTAAAAGGCTCAAGTGGAAACCCTTCCCATGAAGACTGGGGGACTATCCCAAGGCTGGAAAGCAGCAATCCTCCTCCTTTTGATAGTAGTGGTCTCTGTAGTTATACGATCTGAAAACGTATTAGAAGATGATACCCTCTTGTTACGCTATGATCCGTACTACCATTACCGTATGGCAGAAACAATTGTACAAGAAGGACACAGACCTAAATGGGATTATATAGCATCATGGCCTACAGGAGAGCCTGGTGACACACGTCCTCCACTGTACCACTACTTTCTGGCGTACACCTTTACAGTATTTAAAGGACTCGTTGATAATGATTTGCTCACGTGGTGCAGTTACTCCTGTATTATCCCTGTCATCCTGTTTGTGGTACTCGCATTCTTTGTGGGTAGAGAATTCACTGATCTGCGAGGAGGGCTGTTCAGCGCGCTCCTTTTTGCACTGGCAGGTAGTACAGTGGCTCGTACTCTAATTGGATTTGCAGACACTGATGGATTTATTCTAGTTTTCTCCCTTTTGGCCTCTCTTTTCTGGATAAAATCCCTTTCAGGACCACGGAGGCTGTTCTACTCCGTTCTTGCAGGATTCTCCATCTTTCTTTTTGAGTTAACCTGGGTGGGCTACTGGCACATGCTTCTTCTGTTGGTAGGGGCTTCCTTTGCTTTTGTGATTATTCACTTTTACGTGGAGAAAGAGATTGACATGATGCGGGCTGCTTTTTTGCTGCTGGGCTTTTTGATTCCCCACATGTTCTACTCCCATTCTTTTATTGAAGGGGCTATTCTTGTGGGGATAGCTGGGGTTCTCTTTGCGTCCCACAAGAAGTGGCAGCAGCTCCCCATGAAGAAATGGCAGCCCATGATTGCTCTTTGTGTTGTCGTCTTGTGTGTGTATTTTCTGTATTCAGAAGGGTTGATACGCACGTCGCTGTACCAGCCCACTGAACCTTTCAAAGAGCAAGAAAACGTCTTTTACCCCTATTTGGGTCCTTATATATCCCAGAGACAGGAAGTTACTCTTCCGTTCTTGCTTGAAAGCTTTGCCACCACATTATTCCTGGCCCCTCTTGGGATTCTTGTTCTTTTTAAAGAAAGAAATAAAAAGAGTTATGCACTCTGTGTGTTTTTGGTGCTGTATGTGGCTGGCGGCACAGTAATGGCTTTTGCAGGACTGCGGTTCTTGCTCTTGCTTTCTGTTCCTGTGCTGCTCTCCAGCAGTGTTACACTCTCGTGGTTATGGAACAGGGTGAAAGGAGATTCTCCGGGGAGAAAAGTGGTGGCCTTGTGTTGTGTGGCTCTCCTGGTTACCCCAGTGTACATTGCTGCTGAAAGAGTAAACTACACAGAGAGGCAGCTGAACGACGACTGGTTTAAAGCACTGCAGTGGATTGACCAGAATACGCCAGATGATAGTGTGGTCATTGCTGATTGGGAAAATGGATACTGGGTAGAATCTATTGCTAAGAGAAAATCGGTAATGAATGGAGGACACTATGACATATACTGGAGGTTATTAAAATTCGGAATGATGTTACAAACAAAAGATGAGGAAGTTGCAGTAAAAGAAGTTTTTGGATTTACGAGCACTTCAGAAGTGGAGAAGCTGCGCAACTTTCCGGAGGGGGACATAGGTAGTGAATTGAGGGAAAAGGAGATGACTTCCTTTGCTGTTGAACAGCAGGATGCATATATCATTCTTGGCCCCAAGACTGCTTTAGTGTTTGATTTTGTTTCGTTCTTTGGAACATGGGATTACACTACAGGGACGGGGGTTCCCACCTACATTTATGGGGGGGCTCACGCTGGAACAGTGTTCCGACCGCACTGGAGACAGCATTTGTTTGATACGAAAGAATTTCCAGTGGTCATCTACGAGGCTGGAGGGGAGTATCACGGATACATTATGGAGGAGAATTATATTGTCCCTACTGCGGGAACCATGTACTGGTTAGATGGGAACGTATATTATCTAAAGAGAGAAGATGGTACTAACGGGATAATCTGGTACTACCCTGATTCTTTGTTGATGGTCATACCGCCTGAAGCAGAAGAGACTATGCTGGTTCGGCTGTACTTTTTTAACGGGGACGGGTTGGAATATTTTGAACTGGTGGGTGACTTTGGGACGGTAAAGGTGTACAAGGTCCATCGAGAAGGTCAGGATACCTTGAATGAAGGGGTTTACGTGAAGATGGATGAGTGGAGCCCTGCGTGAATGCAGGTCTGCTTGAATCAGGATGTGCAACTTCTCAGGTACAGATTGCCGAATCTTGGCGGTAAAATTAGATCTCTTTTATCTAAAATTTCAAATATAATTTGCTACTGCCACGGAAATGAGAGAAAAATCAACAAGTAGAAAGTATGGTGGCGAAAAATTTATAAGTCTCCACCAGTATGAGAGAGTGGTGATAGTCTGAAAAAAATGGCTTTATTAGTAGGATTGGCACTACTCCTCTCACATGTGCCAGCAAGGGGGGACCAAGCCCTCTTTGAATTGAGAATCATCTGTCCTGATACCTACGACTTCAGGATGGATTACACTGAAATGATAGTTGATGAGTTTGCAGCAGTGGGTATCAGTGTTACTCTGGACTTTGTACCTATGGATGAGGTAACAGAAAGGTGCTTTGGATCCGATGGAAAGCTCCACAAGGATGACGGGTTTGATGTAGCATTCTTTGGCTGGAGAATTAGTAAAGCAACAGATCCCAGGTTCATGTATGTGAATGGCGATACTATCTACAATATTTTTCATTCAGACAATTCGGCATCGAACGTGGAAGGGGATAATTGCATGAGCTGGGAGAATGCTGGCAATGATAACTTGATTGACAAAATACGAGAAGAAAAAGATGAAGCAAAACTCAAGGAATACTGGATGCAGTGGCAGGAGCTCTTCCATGATGAGCAGCCCATAGCACCTATATTCCACGCATACGTGGAGGTTGAAGAAGAGGAATGCTGGATTTATGAACACATATCGTTCAATTTAAACCATCCAGTCCTCAAAAAGAAGCTTGTACGGCAAGCGCTTTCCCATTTAGTTCCCAGACAGAAAATTTGTAACCTCCACAACAGGACTGAAAAGAACCAACGTCCAGACACCTTGACGTCAGCAGAACTGTGTGCAGTTCCTGTTAATCCAGATCACTTTGCTTTCAATGAAGATATCAACCCCTACCAGTACGATCCTGATCTGGCAAAAGAACTCCTGTTCAGAGCAGGTTATAAGGTCAAGACAAAAAAACATGAGAATGCAGAATCCCTCCTCCAACAGGCTGAAAATGCTTTCAGTGCCTTTGAATTCCAGGAAGCATTGGATCTTGCAAACCAGGCGAAGCTGCTCTATGAGGAGCTTGGAGACACAGAATCTCTCAGCAATGTCACAGGTGCTGTCATACCTTTGTATCAAAAGGCTATTGGCGCTGAAACCCTCCTCAATGAGGGAACCAGCTTAAAAGACCGCGGTGAGTACGAGACAGCAAAACAGAAGTTATTGGAGGCAAAACAGACATTTGAGGAGTGCGGGTTAACACAAAAAGTATCTGAAACTGAACTGTTGATATCTGAAATAGATGAAATTCTGAGGAAGCAGAGCATTATTCAGGAAGCAGATTCTCTGTTTGAACAAGGGAAGGAAGCATTTGAGAAAGAGAACTACGAGGCTGCACTGGATTTCTTTCAGCGAGCCAAAGAATTGTATGCGAGCGTTGGATCTGAAAAAGCTGCAGAATGTGACGAATGGATTGAGAAGACCCAAACCGAAATGGAAAAACCCTGTTTGGGAACAATCTTTCTTGCAGTGTTGATTGGAGCAGGATTCTTGGTATCACGACGGAAATTTCGCTAATTTATTTTTCTTTCTTTTTTTATCATTGGAATATTAGAATCTTTTATATTCCAGGTGGAGTTCTATTTTCGCATTCTGCACAGGATTAGAAACCTTTTTTAATTGAGAGGTCTCAATACGCTGAAATTTCCATCGTATACACATTATTACCATAGAGCTGTGAGCTGGTTAGGTACGTCCTGGCTGCAAAGGCATTCTCTCAAAAGACTCTAAATGGGCGAATACTTCTCCTCCAGCGTCAGTCCGCCCACAGGTATTCTCTGGCCCTCCTTTGGTTCAGGAGGCGTATCCTTTGGGTACCCTAGAGCGATCACACACAAGAGGAACAATTCATCAGGTACCTCCAGAAGATCAGCCACTTCCTCACGATCAACACTGACCCAGCACGATCCTATCCCTAAATCCCAGGCTCTCAACATCATGTTCTGGGCAGCACAGGCTGCAGCAAATTTATTCTCTTGAAGTTCATCATACCAGTCGTAAGCTTTCATAGGACTCACCACGATAGCAATACTCATTGGAACATCTTTGAGGTACGGGCTGTACCGTGCGTACTGACTGATTCTGTTCAACTTCTCTTTGTCTCTTATGATGATGAATCTCCAGGGCTGGCTGTTCACAGGGCTAGGTGCCCATCTGCCCGCCTCCAAAATTTCTTTGAGGATATCCTTTGGAACTTCCTTATCGGTAAATTGGCGCACACTGCGCCTCTGTTTAATAACTTCAGCAACTTCCATGATCCTTCTTCGCCAATAAATATTTAAACCTATCTAACACCCGCAACTGTTCACTTTTGATAGGGTTGTCATACGCAGAATGTCAGGCTATCATTTTCTTTAAGGAGAACTTCCGAGTAGTGTAATAACGCTAATATTCTCAAACAAGGTTGTCCAATCTTTGAATCAAATTCTGTTACACGTGTAACAACATCAACACCCAGAGATTTGACAACTCTGAATTAACCTCATAACAAATAATAGTCTAGACATATCTTTCACCACCGTTTCTGCCCTGTTCCTAATCGAAAAGCTCCTCAAGAAAAACAGTAGCATACTGACCTTTAGGCAAGAAGAATTTTAACCTGATCCCCTCTTTCAGAATGCTATAAGAGAATTCAGAGGCTTTGCCCAGAATCTCACGGTATGTCCCCCTACTAGAAAGGGATGGAAATTCCTTTATTTGGAAATCTTCTTTTTTAATCCCCTCCTCCTCCAATACAAATTCTGTAATATCCTTTATTCTCCCCTTAACTTGAGTCTTGTACCCTATTATTGGAGCTGCTGCACATAATCCCTCCTCTTTAATTTTATCCATGTTGTGAGGCCCTGCAACAGTTACTACTTTCCTCCCTTCAATCCAGGAAATGACCACATCTCCAGGTTCAACCTCATAAACGGGCACTTCTCTAAATCGTCTTTCCACTATTCTGTTAAAAAGAAAAGCTTGGTACGCGTGAATAAACAGCGTGTTCAACCGCAACGGTAACACCTTAAACGCCTCTCTGCCCCCCAAGTGGATACGATCCAGCATAGCCCGTTCATACAGTAACGTTCGAGGATACTCCTTTTTTGCTCTTTCAAAATCCTGGGTCTCCCACAATTCTTTTCTCACTTCATAGTACTTCTCCTCTGGAAAGGGTTTTGCCACAAAAATGAAAGCAGCTTCATCAAAATTCCCCTTTACCATTTCTTTGCCTACCTCATGAGTAATGGGCCGCACCTCACCAAATCGCTGTTTCCCGAAATAGTTGGGAAATCCACAGTTGACTCTTTCTGCACGTTCTGGATCTAAATGAGCATCTTTAACCAGAACATCAAACTTATTTCCTACATGGTCTCCCAGTCTTATGCAATCTCCCTTTTCAATATCAAAAATGTTCACCCGCGGCAATGCTAACTGCTCCAGCTGTTCCTCACCCACTCCGTACACAGACACTTTCTGCCGTGTCACTGCTCTCCTGTCCTTTAACCCTGCGTACCCGAACCGTTTTTGAGAAACCCCCAACTTCCGAGCCATTACCTTGATGATACCTATAGTTTCCCAGTTCATTTTCTCCAAAGTGAACACCACACAATCATTTTTGCTGTGCTTAACTGTGAAAACTTCCTCCACCACAAAATCTTCTGCCTTCTCTTTAATCTTCAACAGGTTCCACCTCTAGAGTAATACCATCCCGGGTTACAACCCTTACTTTTGTCCCCCTTTCAATTTCCTGTAAACTTCTGGCATTCCAGATTTCTCCTCTCACTTTCACCTTCCCCTCTTCATGTACATCTGTGAGAGCCTTTCCTTCTAACCCGTCAATTTCCATGGATTGCACCGGCATGCCCAAGACCTTCACATTCATTCGGTACACGTAAATCCCCCACACAACTATTACAATAAAAACTGGGATCAACAACCACTCCTGCCCAAAATAGGAGACCACCACCACTGTTATCAACACGTACACAATGCTGAACACTAAAACCCTAATCACGATCTCTTTTTTATCAACCATTACACCACCTCCAAAACTTTCTGAAGATCTGCAGGTTCTTCTATTAATAACGTGTGCATTCCTGCAGTACGAGCACCTTCAATATCTGCTTTTATATCATCACCCACGTGCAGCATCTCAGGTAAGGGTGCACCCAGTTCTTGAGAAGCCTGTTCAAAGATTTCAGGATGCGGCTTTAACCACCCTACCTCGTTGGAAAACAAGGTAACATCAAAAAACTCTAAAATTCCCAGATTAGATAAAACAGGTCTCAG
>Ga0209636_10004653_pt1 | contig 14001 bp, 13 predicted proteins | sample DeeMarSWOR152_54_FD_187464 | JGI IMG/M metagenome (GOLD analysis project Ga0209636, IMG submission 187464) | Marine sediment microbial communities from White Oak River estuary, North Carolina - WOR-1-52-54 (SPAdes) (version 2) | ecosystem: Environmental > Aquatic > Marine > Intertidal zone >...
CTACATTTACTATTACGCCAATAGGCTTAACTCGCTTGTTTGCGGAAGCTCAGACAAGTCGGAAGTCATGATGGGCTACTTCACAAAATGGGGAGATATTGCCGCAGACATATCGCCAATCATGGACCTGTTTAAGACGCAGGTTCGAAAACTTGCACGACATATAGGTCTTCCAAAGGAAATAGCAACAAAGCCCGCTTCGCCAATGCTGTGGCCTGGACAACTTGCAGAAGAAGAACTAGGCATAAAATATGAGACTCTTGACCTAATCCTCTACGGATTAGAACATTTCATGGAGCCGGAAGAAATAGCGAAGCAATTAGGTTTAAAGAGGGAATTAGTGGACAAAATGAAGCGCAGATGGCTATACTTAGAACATAAAAGGGGAATGCCATTAACAACAAAGATTGAGTATCGGACTGTAGGAGCGGATTTCAGGCTTCCACACACATTTTATTAAATCATTCAGGAAGACAAGCCTATGAAAGAAAAATTCAAAGTAGCTCTTGCACAAATAACCTGTAAAAGAGGAGACAAAAAAGGAAATATAAGAAAAATTGAAGACAACGTGGTAAGAGCAAGAAAACAAGGCGCGGAACTCGTGATTTTTCCAGAACTTTCAGTAACAGGCTACGTACTGAGGGACCAAATTTACGAACTGGCAGAAACAATACCGGGACAGTCAACAAACATTTTGGAAAAATTGGCAGGAAAAACGGGAACACACATCGTGTTTGGTCTGCCAGAACTTAGCGACAAAACGCAAGCAACAATCTACAACGCGGCGGTTCTTGTAGGCCCGGACGGCTTCATCGGGAAATATCGAAAAATGTACCTTCCAACTCACAGTGTTTTCGAGGAGAAAAGATATTTCCGTCCTGGATATCAGACAGCAGTGTTTGAAACCGAACTCGGGAAAATAGGCTTAATCATATGCTATGACATCTTCTTCCCGGAAGTAAGCCGCCTGACACGCTTAAAAGGAGCCCGACTAATAATCTGCATTTCCGCTTCCCCCGTAACACGCCGAACATTTTTCGAAACGTTAACAACTGCAAGGGCGATCGAAAACACAGCCTTTCTAGCTTATGTGAACCTTGTTGGCATAGAAAATGGGCTACAGTTTTGGGGAGGAAGCAGACTTATCGGACCTAACGGAAAAGTGGTCGCAAAGACCAAGTATGACAAAGAAGACCTCATGATAGGCGAGGTTGACTATTCGGACATAAAACCGATCGAAACATTTGTTCCAATCTTGAAAGATTTACGTCCCGAACTGTTCGATAAGCTGAAAGAAAATGCAGAAAAACTGTAAGGAACTCTCAGTATGACATCCCTAAAAGTAACCCGCAACGAGGACATCGAAAGAGCGCTTATAGGCATTCCGAAGGGGTCACAAAAGCCTTCGCGTTTACATGAAGCTAAAGGATGCACCTCTGCTATTTAAGGAAGCAACAATAGCACGCATAATACGCGTATACTTAACAATCAAAACACACCCAAAAATAAGGGCGCAAGAACTTAGAACGCATGAATTGGATGAAACTTCACGTAAACAAAGCTATGCTTTTCATCAACTGTTGGAAACTCCCACAAACCAAGAAGAATAGAAAAAGAATTGAGAGAGCTTCTGAAGAAGCCTACCTAAGATGTTTAACAGCTTGTTCTATACGGTCTAATGCTTTTCTCAACTGTTCATATGCAGAAGCGTAGGAAATTCTGGTGTAGCCTTCTCCATAACTGCCGAAGGCGGAGCCTGGAACTGCTGTAACATGAGCCTCCTTTACAAGGAATGCTGCAAATTCTTCCGAAGACATGTCAAGGTCTTTTGTCCTTGGAAAAACGTAGAAAGCGCCTTTGGGGAGGGTACAATCAAACCCTTCGATCTCATTAAGCCTTTTGTGAACTAAACGGCGTCTCCTGTCAAACTCCTGAATCATGTCCTTAACACAATCTTGCGGTCCCTCTAGTGCAGCTAATGCAACATACTGCGCCAAGCTATTTGCACAAGCGACCGTATACTGGTGCACAAGCCAAACAAAAGAAATGAGTTCCTTTGGCCCACAGACATATCCAACTCGCAGACCGGTCATTGCATAGGTTTTAGAGAAGGAATTGACAACCAGCGTACGTTCGCGCATCCCTGGAAAAGTTGCAAGACAATGGTGTTCAGCATCGTCATAAATAATCTTCTCGTAAACCTCGTCGGAAATCACAATTAGGTCACGTTCAACCGCAATCTTCGCCAAAGCTGCAACTTCATCGTAAGAAAGAACGGCGCCAGTCGGATTATTCGGATAATTAATAATCATCACACGTGATTTGTCCGTGATAAGTGACATCACATCATCAATGGGTAACCCAAAATTATTCTTCTCTAACAACGGAACAGAAACAGGAACACCGCCAGCTAAGCGAACACCTGGTTCATATAACACAAATCCGGGATTTGGGACTAACACTTCATCACCAGGATTTACTAAACTAGTAAGTGCCGAGAAAAAAGCTTCAGTTCCGCCAACAGTAATTAGTATTTCAGAGTTTGGGTCATAGTCAAGACCATAATCACGATATGCTTTCTGAGTTAACGCCTCTCGAAGTTCAAGGATACCATTTGTCGGTGCATAGTGCGTCTTTCCTTCTTTCGCCGCTTGCCAACCAGCATCCAGCGCGTGTCTGGGAGGTGTAAAATCCGGTTCGCCTACGCTCAAGTTAATAACCTCGGGTATTTTTTGCGGTAAAGCGAAAAAGCGGCGTATTCCAGAGGGTTTTATGTGTTTTAGGCGTTCTGCTGGTTTTAAATCTGAGACCAAGAGATGTGCCTCATCATGCATTGTTTTCTCAAGCATAAAATGTTTACGTTCCTCACCAGCAATATTGAACGGAATTTTCGATAATCTTAAAACAAGCACCGCGTATACAAAACTGTATCCACCAGATGCAATTCGCGGAGAGAAAAATTTGAAGCTAAAAGACCGCGTTCAATCGTGGCTGATAAGCTCTCTAAATGACCCAATTGTCACAATACTCGCCAAAAAAAGCCATTTGACAAAAACTCAGCTTGAAACATTACTTATTGACATTTTATCTGAGAATATTTCACGTAAACCCTTAAATTACGATGAAAAAGCCAGATTAAGGCTAACAAAGGCCAAAATAAGCCGCGGAGCCTTTAATAGAACCCTAAGACAGGCAAAAGGAAACGTAGTAAAGGCAATTTATACAGTGTTGCTTTTGGGATACCTGGGAATCTTCGAAACCACGACTCTAGACCCATATCTCGAAATATCAAACAAACTACAAAAATACGTCGAAGCATACAAAAACATACCAAACAAAAGCGACGAATTGAATGAACATCTAAGGGTCATAAAAATGATAAGAGAAGAGCTTGAAACAAGCCTAGAACAGCTATCGAATTCGTAATGAGGGCACTTGTGACGTCACACATCACATTAGAAAACTGAGTCGGGCCAGCGCAGGTGAGTGTGTCCCAGCCGAATAGAGTACTAAATAAATGCTTAATTCAAAAATAACCAGAAAATTAAGCTTTTTCGTGCAACTTAACAATCATTTCTCGTCAAGACTTCTCGGCACTCAATTGTGACGTGTGATGTCATAAAAAAAGTCTAGATAATGTTAATAACCATAATCCTTAAATCCGGAATGTACGACTGTGATGTGTGATGCAACATGATTGAGTCACATGTAGTCACGCGCGAATCACAGGGGAGTACTCTTTGACCGAGGCTTTACTCATTCTCATAGGCGTCTTACTCGCCGTAACAGTCGGCGCCGCAGTTGAATATTACAGGCAGCTCTGTAAGATTCAGAGGGAGTATGAAAAGGCGAAAGAAGCTGTTGAAGATGTTATTTTGAGTTTCAACAGGCAGCTTAAGCGTGAAGCAGAAAAGCTGGAGTTTGTTGCATATAAAGTTGAGGCAACTTCTTCGAAAAATGATAGGGCTCTTAGAAGAGCTCAAGAAGCCCAGAAACAATTGCTTGCATTAGAACCTAAAATTGGCGTCGGGTTAAAAGATAGACAAGAAATGTCAGCACGGTTGAATGAGGTTGATAAGAAGGTGCGTGATGTTGTTGCATCACAAGAGGCGTTAGCTACAAAGATTTCCGACGTAGAGAAGCAAGCCCAACAATTCCAAATTATTCCTGAGGCAAAGGTTGAAGCAGTGATTCCCATAAAAAGGGAGAAAGCCCTAGCCCCGTTGACCGTAACTGAGTTGTCAGTATTGAAAATGCTAGCTATGGAAGGGTCCAAGACCGCTCCCAAAATTAAGGATAGAATCAAACTTAGCAGGGAGCACACGGCAAGGTTGATGAAGAAGCTTTACGAAGAAGGCTACTTAGAAAGAGACACCAGCAAAATTCCGTTTAAGTATCGCTTGAAGAAGGAAATGAAAAAACTATTGAAAAAGACGGAAAGCGAAATAGCATAATCAATTCCACGAATTGTTTTTACAAACTTGTTTTTGGAGGCGTTTAGCACACACACGCTACGGCACGGTTGTTAACCCTTTTTTCCTCCTTTTTTGAGCAAAACGATGACTTATTACTATGGTATGTGCTGCTTGATTGTTGCTGAAGGAAAACTTCTAGTCATCCTGTATTTCAAGCGGTTAGAGCCCTTAATCTTAACAAGCAGTCCTTTATTTGTCAACCTAGCAACATAGGTTGCCACCGTACTGAGGCTTATCGGTTCTTTAAATTCTTGTTCATAAGCAGATCGAACATCTTTTGAAGAGAACCATACTATTGGAAAACGTTTTTGAATAATTATTCGAACCTTGTCATATTTGGAAAACTCGTTGGTTGAGGTGATTCCAGGGTTGGCTCCACCACTGGGCATTCCACCTAACAGCTCCACTAGGTCTAGAAGACGAAGAGCCTTATCTCTGGTTATTTGACCCTCGAAGGCTATCGTATATTTATTGCCTTCACTGTCGAATAGCTCGATGCGCATCCTCCTCGCTGGCATTGGCAGTGTACACCTTTAACGGTGCTTCACATTTTTACAGTTCACAAGTTATAGATGTTATGGTGAAAAACCTTGAATAAAAAACGTCATTGTAGACGTAAAAAAGAAAAACAAGGCAAAATTTCATTGTTTTTGTAATCACAAGCTTCACAGTTTTTCTAAACAGCAAACAAAGAAAAAACAATCTTCAGTCACCTATGTCCAGTAGAAGAGTAGGGGTGACGTTTTCATAGAAAAGAAGCATAAAAAAGTAAATATCAGTAAAAAAGAACAAGAAAAAGGAACAAGAGTAAGTAAATTTCACAAGGTATTCACAAGATGTGAAGGAAAGCATGAGCACAGCAATCCCTAACTATCTTTTCTAGTTTGCCCAGTTTAACTGTTAAAAATGCAGAACTAGTAAATATGTAAGAAAAAAATTAAAAGAAGTTTGTTGGAAAATATGAAAAGTGCCAAGATGTGAGTGACACCCCTTTATTTCCATTGGAAGCTAAAATCTCTACACAACCTGTATTTGAGCAAAAATTTCTTACATATGTCTAAAATGTTGAACAATAATTATTTTAATTTATCCAATTATTCTTACCTCTCAGAGTATATTTCTTTAAAAAAAAGAAATCAAAATAACCATAAATGGTTAAACAGAGATTTCCACAGGAAACTCTGGGGTGACTCTGTTCCCTCCACACTGATACTGTATATAGATTTTCTCTTTTTTAGGAACTTTGTGTTATTCGTTCAGTTTTCTGTATGAGAGGGCTTATCTTCTCCACTGGAAATTGAGGCATTACCTTTGGGACGTAGGGAGAATAAAATTGAATAACACTTCCATACTTGATGAAGTGTTCGAAAAATTTGTGAATGACACGAAGATCTTGAAAGACAGAGAAGTTCTCAGGCATGATTATCTGCCTGATAGATTACCGCATCGAGAAGAACAAATTAAACGTCTGGGAGAAACAGTAGCACCTGTTTTGAAAGATGCCAGATGTTCCAACATTTTTATTTATGGAACGACTGGAACAGGCAAAACAGCTGTAACCAAGTACGTGTTGAATCATTTAAAGGCGAAGGCTAAGGAATTTAACGCCCCGATCATGTTCTGTTATGTTAATTGCCGTTTGGCAGGAACTGAATATCGTGTTTTTGCAAGTTTATGTCAAAGCATAAATGTTTCTGTTCCCTTTACTGGCTTATCTGTCGGAGAAGTGTTTGATAGGTTTAAGACAGGCTTAGACTCTTCCAGAAAGATCTTTATTATTGTTTTAGATGAAATTGATGCATTAATAAGGACCCGCGGTGACATCCTCCTCTACGAACTCACACGGATAAATGAAACATTATACAACAGCAAGGTTTCCCTCATCGGCGTATCTAACGATTTACGATTAAAAGAGTTTCTTGACCCACGTGTTTTAAGTTCACTTAGTGAAGAGGAAATTGTATTTAGACCTTATGACGCTAGCGAGTTGAGAATCATTCTTTTTGAGCGTGCACAAATGGCATTTTGTGATGATGCTCTGTCTGAGGGGGCTCTTGGTCTTTGTGCCGCTTTGGCCGCTGCTGAGCATGGAGATGCTAGGAGAGCTTTAGATCTTCTCCGTGTTGCTGGCGAAGTGGCTGAACGGAGAGATGCAAACGTTGTTGTCGAAGAGCATGTTAGAGAGGCTGAGAAATGCATTGAACATAACCGTGTTGTCGAAGCCCTCAGGAATCTGACTTTACATTCGAAGCTTGTTGTTCTGAGCATTTTTCACTTAGGAAGGGTAAACATTGACCGTGCTATTACAGGCGAAATCTGCGAAGTCTACAATGAACTTTGTGGAGAATTAGGGGTCGCGCCTTTAACGCAGCGACGAGTTAGCACATTGATAAACGAGCTTGACGCAGTAGGATTGTTGAATGCGAAGGTTGTAAGCATGGGAAGATATGGGCGAACAAAAAAAATTCGGTTAGAGGTAACGCGCACCCTTATTAGAAAAGTTTTCACTAATGACAATAGGCTTGGATGTCTGGTCAAATATGAGCCAAAATGCCTTTCGAAACAAGCGAGTGGTAGGCGTTGAAGACGGGAGCTTCCAGAAAGGGATAACCCAAAGAGCTCCCCTTGCCGTCGTTCTGTTCAAAGGGTTACAGATGGAGGGTGTAAAATTCGCGAGGATAAGTGTTGATGGCTTGGATGCAACTGAAAAACTCGGCGAAATCCTAGGCAAATGGAAATTTGAAGCAGTATTCCTTGCAGGTGTATCCTTCGCAGGCTTTAACGTTATTGACCCAACAATTATCCATGCAGAATTCGGGAACCCAGTTATTATCGTATCAAGGACGAAGCCCAACAACAAGGCAGTAAAACGCGCTCTTAAACGGCATTTTGAAGATTGGCAGTATCGTTGGAGCGTGTTTAAGAAACTAGGTTTGGTCCACAAAACCGCTGTTTCAACTAATGAACCTCCGGTTTATTTTGAAACAGTGGGGGTACGTGCTGGATGGGCCACCACGCTTGTTCGTGCCTTTTCAGTTTGCAACAGAATTCCGGAGCCGATCCGTGTTGCGAGGTTAATTGCGCGTGGATTATCCTAACTGAACGGGATGACTGTGGCCTCTAATGTTTGAAGATTGACCACTGGGGCCTTTCCAACTGTTGGAACAAACCCAAGCCTGTGCATATAATCTGTTTGTTGCTGCCAACCTCCGGAATTGACAACTAAGACTCCACGATAATTGTTGTATTCCAAGACGTGTATGTGACCGGAATGTAAAATGTCTGGAACACGTTCAATGACCATGAAGTCTCTGTTTTCAGGTGACAGAGGTGTTTTTCCGCCATACACTGGTGCCAAATGACGGCTCTGTAATAGCAAGGTCATGGCCTTTTCTGGGTGTTCATGATTCATTCCTGGAACCGCCGAAATAACATCTTCTAGGCTGCGGCCGTGATAGAGCAGTGCCTCTACGTTGTGGAGACTTAGGAGACATGGGTTGCCAAGGGAATGAACTTTTCTTGATTCCTGTAGAGGCTCTAGAAACTCGTTTGAGATTGCTGGCTGAGGTAACGCTTTTCTTGAGGCGTCATGGTTTCCAGGTATAATTACTACTTCTATATAGTCTGGGATTTGCTCAATGAACTTCGCAGCCAGTTTGTACTGCTCGTAAACCTCTTTGACTGCCAGCTCTTTAATCTGGCCAGGATAGACACCTATTCCATCAACAATGTCACCTGCTATCAAAACGTATTTCACGTGGCCTGCTATCTCTCTCATCTTTCCGTTTCCATATTTGCCGTTAAGCCACAACGCAAAACGGTTAAAGGATTCTTTATCGAATTTTGTGCTACCAACGTGCATGTCTGAGGTGAACACCGCATAAACCGGAATTCGAGCCTTATGTCGAGGCTTTCGAGCAATGTCAGGCAAGGTTACGTCTTCAGCGATAAGGAGACGTCTTCTTGTTTTTATGACACTTAGGCAGACAACTTGGTCAAGCAAGAGTAACCGCGCTTTTTTCATTAGTCTCTGCGGAGCATTCTGTGGCACAAGTACTGTGGCGGTTGCATGCAAATCTTCAATCCTTAAAAGTATTTTTCGTTTCAACTCTCTCTTTTCCGTTATCATGCCGATTATTTTGAGCTTCGTGTTTGCCGGAGCTTTTAACGCGTCTATGATTGACGCGGCGCTTCTAACGTCTATCCTCTGCCTCAGTAGCTTCTCCATTCGCCTGAATCTGTCTCGGAAATATTCCAGATAATTCTCGATTTTCCCGCTTGAGCTTAGTTTTCTACTTGGATCTTCAATTATTTTGATGTCTGCTTCAACTTCCTTTGCATATGGGTGAAATAGCTTTTTTCTTTCTGTTATTTGAGGCTCTGGCGACGTTTGAAGCGGCTCTTCTAATGGATGAGTGAGAACTTTTTTCGCCGGCTCCAGCTTCTTCACCAGTTCCTCTAGAAAACTTCTTTCAATGAACAATGGCCTTTCCTTTAAGGATTCTATCTTTTTGACAGCTTTGCCTATAATTCCTGTTGGATCCTCAGTTGCAGCTAGAATGCTTAAAAACTCAAAAGCTTCTTTGTCTAGCTGGTATCCAGCTGTAACTGATAACTCCACTGCCTTTCGCAGTTTTTCTGTTTCGCTCATATTTTGAAGGTTCTCCAATCTTGCTTTTTTGGAACGATTATGTAACCTTCCTCCTCATCACCTAAGGCTTTTGTTTGACTTTGAATGTGGACGTATGCTGTTAAAGCCGCGCGCGGCTTGTTGCTGGTGATGCCTCCTAGTATTTCTTCATCTGTGTAGATTTGGTTTGTTTGTTTTCACCTTTTTGTTTTTTCCAAAGGGTCCATCCCGTTGGATTTTCTGGTTTTCCAGCCGAGTCTATACCGATTGTAGCTACGTTTTCCAATTCTAACATTCACGTCTAGGTTTATATATGCGGCTTTTGTTTAGATGCGTTAATACCCAAGTGCTCGCATATTGGTTTGTTAGCATGGTGATGCAAATGGGTGAAATGCGCAAAGTTCAACGGACCCCGAGTGGCACGTTCTTTGTTTGTGTTCCGAAGGCTTGGGCTAAACGCTATGGTTTGAAACGAGGCGACATAGTAGCTGTCAGCGAGACCAGCGACGGCAGACTTCTCATAGACCCCAAATATGACGTTGAGCCTTCTCCCCGTACTATTACTTTAAGGCCTGGACCCTATTTAAGCCGTGAAATCGTGGGTAAGTACCTTCTGGGCTTTGACATTATTCGTGTTGAAGCTAAGAAGCGCATTAGCTTTGAGGTGCGAGAAGTTGTTAAGAAAACTGTTAGCCGTTTAATCGGATTAGAGATTGTTGAGGAGGATTATTTGGGCATTGTTTTGCAGTGTTTGTTAGATCCTTCGGGCTTTCCGCCAGAGAAGATCCTTCGCCGAAGCTATGCGATTGCTGCTGGTATGCATCGTGATGTGGTTAACGCCCTTGTGGACGGAGACCTGCACTTAGCAAAAAGTATTGTAGCCCGAGATGAAGAGGTCAACAGACTTTACTTCCTTTTAGTTCGCATTTTACGCACCGTGATTCAGAACCCGAGTTTAAGTGAGAAACTGGGTGTTCGCCGAATTGAATGCTTAGATTATCGTCTGGCAGCAAGTCTAGTGGAAGCAATCGGTGATGAATGTGTCCGGGCGGCACTAAAAACAGTTGAACTGAAGGGCGCGAAACTGGCTGAAGACTTAAAGAAGATACTTGTAGACTTTCACACGGCTTGCTTTGAGACTCATGAAAATGCCTTGAAAGCTTTTTTCACTGGTGATATAGGCTTAGCTGAAAGTGTGCGGGATATGCAGGAGAAAATTGAAAAAATATTTGTCAACATCGAAAAGGTTGCTAGGGCGCAGTCACTTGATGTTGTACCACAGATTTTGACTGTGGCATCTATTTTAAGGCAGATCTATGAGCACAGTGTGGACATAGCGGATCTGGTGATGCCTAAAAAGATTTAGAAAGGAAGCGTATCTACTTTTCGTGGTGGCTTAGCAAGTGAAACGTTTTCGTTAATTTTCAGTTCACCAGTATACCGCACTTCACCGCTTATGTGGCAGTTGGATTCGATGGTGATGTTTTCACCGTAAACATTTTCTGCGTGTACTCCGCTTCTCAGAAGAACTTTCTTTCCGTTAATATCCTCTGCATGCGCATCCCTACCGATAACGACTCGATCTGCCTTTATGGGTCCGCGGACTTTGCCTCTTCTTCCTATTTCAACAAAATGCGCTACTGCACCTTCCACAGTAGTTATTGAACCGCCAACCTCTATGCGCTCTTCTGCGGTGGCCTTCTTTGAGCGTAGTACTCCGCCTACCTCAATGTTTTTTGCCAAAATTTCCTCGTCAGCTTCAACTTCGCCTCCTACTTCAAGATTTCCAGAAAGCTTTAGCGCCTTGCCCACTTTCACTTTGCCTCCTACGTCAATTTCATAACCTTCGCCGGAACCAGTTATCTCTACCTTGCCTCCCACATCAATGTCTTTGAACTCTAGATCTCCTTCAACTTTAAATGATCCTCCAACCTCTATGCTGCCCCCCCTATTTTTGCCGGCAAGTCGAACGACTCCGCCCACGCTTATACGTTCGAATTCTAACTGATCCATCGACTCGAAGCTTCCGCCTACATCAACTTCACGGATTTTGCCGCCTCTGACCATAGCCGTGCCTCCCACCTCCAGTTTTGCGATGTCCACTTTAGATTCAGTTGAGACGCTCCCTCCCACGTCTATCTTCTCTGCCTCTACTTCTCCTCCGGCTTTGAAGCTTCCGCCTACATCAACATCTTGAGCCTTTACACTTCCATCAACTCTTAGGCTTCCACCAACGTCAACTTCTTCAACTGCTAAGTCTTCGGCCACATATAGACCCCCATCCACATCTACGCGCTTTGCGGCCATTTTCCCGTCAACTTTTAGGCGGCCATCTTCCACTTTGACATCATTTTCGATTTTTAGGTCTCCATGAACTGTTACGTTGTCTTCGGCTTCCAGGTTTTCCGCTGAAAGGGTGCACTCAAAAGTGTTGTGCCCTTCACAATAGATCATGCCGGAAACCTTCACTGTAGGCGGTGTCCCTGTCCCATTTATGACCGCATGTCTGCCTACCACTAGATTTCCTTCAACAAAATCTAATGTTTTTTTGCTTCTTGAAGGGACGAATATTTTGTTGTTCACTTTTTGCACCCTCGATGTGAAATATTATGGAGCCTTAAAAGGGAAACTCACGTTTTGTGACTACTGTTTGTTATTAAATTGCCCATGTTCTTCTGCGTAGAAACGCGATCGTTTCGGCTTTTTTCTGTGCAACTTTCAACTTGTGGGTTTTAAGCGTTTTTGCCGTTTTGATTGCACGAAAATGGGTTGCTGATATTGATTTGTTTAATTTGCAATAGATGTTTCGGATGACGCCAAATAATATTTGTGTTCTAAGAGTTAAGTTGTCTTTTGCTTTTTGTTTCCAACCTATTTCAAATCTAGTACGATTTTCCATTTTCATCACATCTTTCCCATTGAAAAGAAGTAGTGCCTCTGAGGCTTTAAAAGGCGACGCACATGTTGAGAACCCTTCTTGTAGTTACAAGTTGTTACTATTTTCACTCTTTCAGAGCAGCAAAGAACTTTCGCATGCGTTTGAAGGTTTCCAAATATTCCAGCCCCCACTTTGTTGCTCTGAATTTTTTTCTGTCGCCTACAGTCACTTCTCTTACGAAACCGTGTGAAACCAGAAAATTCAAGGTTTTCTTTGCTCTATCTACGGGCATGTTTGCTCCATAAGAAATCCTAGTTAGAGAGCATAAACCCTTCCTTGCGATTACTTCGATAGTATCGGCGTAAATGTCATATTTTGTTCTTCTCCGTTCACTGGACAAGAGGAGCGTTCTCCGAATTTCCACTGATAATTGTGTTGAATGCTTAATCTTAGTTGTGGTGGATAAACATGCCCCTAACAGTTTCCAATGACAAACAATACCACATTGCCGATAGAAAAAGCGCGTGCCAAGAGAAGAACCCATGGATTTCATCGTCACCACTGGTTGCTCAATGAAAACCCTTTTAGAAGGAAAACAACTTTGTCTTATTTGCCGGGGTGGCGGAGTGGTTATCGCGCTGGCCTCGAGATCTTGCAATGAAAAATATGGAGGGCTGGATAGAAGACAAGTAAGCCAGTGGGCCTTGGGCTCGCAGGGGTTCGAATCCCTTCCCCGGCGTTAAACGTACCTAGACGATTGATTTAAGATTGAGAGTTGAAGTGTATGAAGGCAACGGCAATTGCGCATCCAATTCAGGGCTTGATAAAGTATCACGGACTGGAGGATGCAAGGCTTAGGATTCCGTTTCACGACAGCATATCTGCCTGCGTTGGTGCCCTACATACTACTACAACGGTTGAAGCAACCGAATCATTGAAGGAAGATTCAGTAGTAATAAACGGGAAAAAGGCTGTAGGCACAGACTTGGAAAGAGTTGAAATTGTTCTCAACAAACTAAGAAAAATGACCGACCATTCAGGATTCTTTCATGTTGTCTCTGAAAACAGTGTAACATCCGGAAAGGGACTAGGATTCTCAGCTTCTGGTTTTGCAGCTCTTGGCGTGGCCGCATGTGCTGCCCTAGGCTTTCACGTTGATTACATGTCTCTCTGTGAATTGGTTAGGTTGGGTGCTGGGTCCGCTACAAGAAGTCTTGCAGGAAGTTTTGCAATCTGGTATGCCAACAAAAACGGAAAGTCCTATGCGGAGCCGCTGGTCAAACCGGAAGCTGTGGATTTAGGCATGGTTATTATACCTATTTCCTCATCAATCAGGACGGATGAAGCTCATAGTGAGGTTCTCAGTTCGCCACTGTTTAAAGCTAGGCTGAAATACGTAGCGAAGATCATCAAGACGATGGAAGAAGCAATAAAAACGGGAGACATTGTCACAATAGGAAGACTTGCCGAAGAAGATAGTTTGAATCTGCACGCAAGCACAATGACTGGCGAAGCCCACATGGTTCTCTGGGAGCCAGAAACAGTTCGCATAATAAAAGAAGTTCAGAGAATGCGGCGTGAAGATATATCTGCATGGTATTCTATTGATACGGGACCATCGGTTTTTATTAATACTTTCAAGGGTCAGGTTGAAGCGGTGGCTGATAGACTACGCGAACAAGGCTTCTCAAATATTATAACCAGCAAGGTCGGCGGCAACCCCTTCTTAAGTAGTAAACACCTATTCTAAAATGGTGTGTGCTTGACTTATAGGCTCGCCGCTAAATACTACGATTTGTTCGGTTCCAAAAATGACTTGAATTTCTATAAAGAACTTGCTCTCCAAAGCGGAGGCAAGGCTTTAGAGTTAGGTGTAGGAACGGCGAGAGTGGCCATCCCTCTTGCTAGAGTCGGAGTGACGGTGGTAGGTATTGATAGCTCTGTTTACATGCTTAAAGTAGCAAGAGAAAAATTGGCTAAAGAATCTGAAGCTGTTAGAAGACGTGTAACCTTGAAAA
>Ga0209636_10004655_pt1 | contig 13999 bp, 10 predicted proteins | sample DeeMarSWOR152_54_FD_187464 | JGI IMG/M metagenome (GOLD analysis project Ga0209636, IMG submission 187464) | Marine sediment microbial communities from White Oak River estuary, North Carolina - WOR-1-52-54 (SPAdes) (version 2) | ecosystem: Environmental > Aquatic > Marine > Intertidal zone >...
TTGCCTCCAATGTCTGCATCAATCTCATCAAATACAAAGGTTAAAATTGGATCCACATTCCCCAGAACTGTTTTTATTGCAAGCATCACTCGGGAGAGTTCTCCCCCTGATGCCACATTTTTTAACGGCAAAAGGGGTTCCCCAACATTCGTGGAAATAAGAAATTCAGCCTGATCGATCCCATAGGGCCCAAGGTCATATCTCTTTCCATCAATAATTACAGTGCCCTTTTCATCCTCTCTGTAGGTTATGGGTACTTTAAATCGGGCCTTCTCCAAACTCAAGTAGGAGAGCTCCTTCCGGATACTCTCCTCCAGGGCATGAGCAGCCACCCGCCTCTGTGCGGAAAGAGAAAGAGCATAGTTTTGTGCCTGCCTGAGTTCTTCTTCGAGCTTTTTACTCAGCTCTCTTATAATCTCATCGTTTATTTCAAGCTGTTCAAGCTCTTCCCTGCACTCCCTGCTGTACTCCTCTATTTCCTGAATAGTAGAGCCATACTTTTTTTTCAAGCTCTTTATCAATTCGAGACGCCTCTGGATCGCATCAAGCCTACCGGGTTCATACTCTATACCATCTATATAATCCTTCAAGCTTCTTGCTGCTTCTTTGATGACAATTTTCGTGGTTTCCAGCTCGGAAGCAATTCCATTGATATTGTTTGAATAATCTTTCACCCTATTTATCTCAATCAGCGCATTCTCCAACATCGAAATTGCTGAACTTTCATGCAAACTGAGTGAGTCATAGGCATTCATAATCGAAGAGACCAGTTTCTCATAATTCTTTAAAACTTTATACTCATCTTCCAGTTCTTCTTCTTCATGATCTTTGAGCTGCGCCTGCTCGACCTCTTTTATCGAGTACTTTAAAATATCGATTCTCCTCTCTTTTTCTCTTTCATCCATTATGTGTTTTGCAATTTCTCTCTTTAATTCAAGAGTTTTATTATAACTTTTTTGATATTTTTGAAGCTCTTCACCAAGCTTCCCGTAATGGTCGAGTAAAGACAGATGATTCTTTACGTTCAGTAGTGATTGATGCTCATGCTGCCCGTGGATATCAACAAGCAGGTCTGTAATATCCCGGAGGTCCTTTGCCGTAACCTGGAGCCCGTTTATAAAACACCTCGAAGAACTGGAAATGGTAATAATTCTGCGTATCACTATTCCATCTTCATTGCTATATTCTATCCCAAGATCCGAGAGTTTCTCGATTACTGGATGACCTCCCGGCACGATGAACCTTCCCTCAACTAGACACTGATCCATTCCTGACCTGATGGAGGAAGTCTTAGCCTTTTCGCCAAGGATAAGCCCTAGTGCACCAACGATAATTGACTTCCCAGCACCGGTCTCCCCAGAGAGTATTGTCAGGTTTTCACTGAAGCCGATCGTCAATTCCTCAATAAGTGCATAATTTTTTATGTAAAGCTCCTTCAGCATTTCATCCCTTCCAGGAAAGCTTTTCGCTCACGATATCATAAAAACTTCTATTTCCAAGAGAGAGGAGTTTTGTTAAAACTGAAGATTTCTCCACCCACACCTCATCCAAATAAGCTAAATCCACTGCTATCTGTCCATCAATAGTTCCAACGATCTGGCGGTGATCAGACATGACCCGAATTTTCACTTTTTCTTCTGAAGGTACAACAAGCGGTCGAGCGCCAAGAGAATGAGGACATATCGGAGAAATAACGAATGCAGCCATGGTGGGTTCTAAAATTGGGCCACCTGCCGCAAGTGAGTAGGCTGTCGATCCAGTTGGTGTGGCCACAATTATTCCATCTGCCCGGTAGTTCCCTACTAATTTTTCACCACTCGACACCTCAAGCTGAATGAGTCTCGAGATGCCGCCGGTGTTTATTACAAGATCGTTCAGCCCTATCGCTTTGTACACGCAGTCTCCATCTCTGTATACGTTCACATCGATCATTATTCTTTCTTCATAGCTAAATTTACCCTTGAGAAAACACTCGACGCATTCGGTCACCTCACTCTCCTTGAATTCAGTGATAAACCCAAGTCCCCCCAGATTGATACCAATAATTGGAACCCCATAACGAGAAAATACCCTTGCAGCAAAAAGCAGAGTACCATCCCCTCCAAAAGTTATACAGAGATCACTTACCGGTATTTTCTTCAGAAGATCCTCGGTAATCGCCTCTTTACGTGATGGAATGATATAGTAATCGATGGAACGCTTCCTCAGATATGCAATTAAGGGCTTTATTGCCTTAGACGCTTGTGAGCTCTTCTCCTTAAGGACTATTCCTATTAATCTCACCTATCTTCCTCTATGTAAAGTCTCATGCTTGTCCTACATTTATCTTAACAAAAAATCCTTCCATTTTGTTCCATAAATTTATGATGAAATTAAATCATGCGGGGAATTATCCTGATAATGTACTATTCAGAGAATCACCTTTATTCCTTTTACTATATTTTCAACATCCTCCCGGGCAAGAGTAGGATATATAGGCAATGCAATTAATTTTGCGTACATCTCTTCCGTGTTTTTGTAATGTTTCACATCAAGTTCTAGGAATGAATGAAGCGGACTTTCAATTCCCCTTCGAATCGGGATTCCGAACTTCTTAAAAAATTGCACACACTCCTGCAGAGGTGTTTCAGTTTTCACCACATAGCTTGAATAGGAAAGCTCTTTCCCCTCCTCTCTCCCTACAAGAGTACAATTTGAAGCAAAAACTGCGTTATCGTAATAATCACCAATTTTTTTCCTGGTGGCTATATTTTTATCAAGTTTGCTCAACTGAGAAATTCCAAGGGATGCATTAAAATCGCTCATAAGATAATCAATCCACCCATGGTCCCGTTTAAAAGACAGCATCAACTGCTTAAGCCGTTTGACCTGTGAGGCGATCATGCCGCCACTTCCGGTTGTAATTATTGAATGATCATTGAAGTTCATCGTTATAAATGTACCAAAACTTCCAACTGCCTGGCCGTTTACCTTAGAACCGAGACACCCGTCTATGTCCTCAACTATCGGAATCTCCCACTCGTGATATGCCGACAGATCATAGGGAATGCCAAACATCTGAGGAATAATGATACAGCAGGTATTCTTACTCAGCTTCCTTTTGACTTTCTCGATAGGCGGCACAAATGAATCGGGCTCAATATCTACAAGCACAGGTTTGAGCCTGCACTTCTGCACACAATTTAAAATGCTGCGCCGTGCAAAACTGGGTAAGATTACCTCATCTCCACTCGACGCATCGATTATGTGAAATACAGTCTCAAATGAATGGAAATACGTGTTGAATGCAGCAACGTTTGATATTTTCAGCTCAGCAGAAAGCATCGATGTGAAGGTATTCAGATATTCGCCAGGAGCAAGATCATCCTTTATCATACAGTACAAAACTGATTCAAGGTCCTTTTTACCTATCGTCGGTTTATTGAATTGAATCATGCCTTCTGACTCCTCAGCAATTCTATCATCCTTACATAAGAAAATCAATGACTACAGGCTATACTCTCAGGAAAAATCTCTATACATATAAGGGTTTACGGCGGAGGGCATACCTTACTCCTGCAGCACTGAATCCCCAGCCTTTATTCTTTCAAGCCCTCTCAATGTTGATTTATTTACACCCGTGGCGATAAAGCAGTTTCTCGCAACTCTAAGACCTTTCGGTACTTCCACATTCTGTCCGATAAGTGTAATTCCACCGTAGATATATTTTGGATAACGGGAGTTAACCCCTCTGGTATCATCTTCACCGATTCTCGCATCTTCCCCAATATTCGGAGTCACCCGTGAAAAAAGCTCACCACCGTCACATACAACTGCATTCTGGACTAGCGCATCACCCCCTATATAATTATTATCCATTATTACCGAGTTCAGTACCTTCGCACCTTTCCCAACTCTCACATGGGAAAACAGAATCGAATGCTCCACATAACCTTCAATGATACATGAGGAAGAAATAAAGGAATTTTTCACAAATCCGTTTCCCGTTATTCGAGCAGGTTCTTCATCACCCTTAGCAGGAGAAGGAGGAAGAATATGGATCAACTTCTCTAGAGCATGCAATATTGAAAAATGAGCCGAATAATAATCATACACTGTGTGAACATTCAAACACAATGAATTAAGCTTTACTTTCTTGACAGATTTCCGCAAGGTTTTGGTTAGGATCTCCCAAGCTGTATCAATTTTTGAACCTCTATTTCTAATTTCTGATTCCTCTTTGAGCACGCTCTGTACACCCTTAGCGCTATGAAGAAAGAAACCGAGGCTGTGCCCTCCTGAACATTCGATTTCATAATTACCTGTTGGAAGATCGAGCAAAAAGTTCTTCACACCAAACCAGTCTGGAAGCCACATACTATCTGCTCTTAGAATGAGTACGTATTCATTTTTTCTTAATTTCAATGCATTTACAAGAGTGCGAAGTATGTCTGGCTTATCAATGAGACGAATACCTTGGGTACTGTACGCATATATAATGTAGTCTTTAACCCCTATGTGATCTCTGTCTGTTAAAACCGAGATTCTGCTGAAAACATTGAAATGTAGAGGAGTCAAATAGAAATCAATGATTTTTTTCCCATTGAAAACTGGAACTAGCGATTTCTCTCTGTTCTCAGCAATCGATAATAATCCGGGTTCTCTTTCTTTTACAAAGATTATTACAGATATCTGCTTCATGATCAGCTTTTCCAAAATATTCGCTCTAGAAAGACGGAAAGTATGAACAGCGGTGCTTTGCAGGTTCTTTTAAATGAATGAGTATACAGAATATCCCTTGCGGGAACTTTATCAATATTCCAATTTTTCCCGTAAGAGGACCTCTTTCGTACATTTCCAGCATATACATCAAACAATCCCTCAATAAGAACAATTATTCTGGCATTTATTTTTCCCCTGTTCTGGTTGATCCAGACCTCTTCCTGAGGAGATCCAAGGCCTATGAAAAAATAATCCGGGGAAGCCTTTCCGATAGCCTTGATGATGTTTTCTTGATCGACCTTCTTGTAATTACCTCTGTGTTTTCCGACAACAAATAGCTTAGGAATTTCTCTTGTAAGATTTATATATGCCCTGTCAATGGTCTGTCCTTTTCCTCCAAACAGGTACACGTTCTTCCCGAGTTCCACAGACTGTGCCATGAGCCTTTTGACAAACACAGAGGGATCTATATGCTCCTTCAAAGGTCTTTTTAGGAATTTTGCGGCCCATAAAAGATTTTTTCCCGTTGGTATGATTAAATCTGCCTCCTCTAAAAATATCCTTAACATTTTATTTCTTTTCGCCATCATCAAGAGCGGAAGAGAGAGGAAAACAATAGTATGGGATTTGTCATCGCGTAATAGATGCTCAATCCTGGACAGAGCCTCATCGCTTAAGAGATTATCATAGGGAAATCCAAGTATTCTTTCTCTTTTCATACCGCCGTCGACTAATTATTTAAATTAACTTCAATATATATCTAAAATCGCCTCTTTCGAGAAAGTTATTTTTATTTCTCGAAAAAAAACAGGGAAAATTCAAGAATCCTACTCCTTTAAGTAGTAGTACCCACAGAGAACCTATTATTCATCGTAGTAATATAGGCGAACAAAACCGGTCCCCACAATCGCTGCTGTTTCTGATCGAAAAACGAAACTCCCCATGGAAACAGGTATTGCATTTATCCCGTTCAATGCAGTGACCTCACCCGAGGTAAACCCTCCCTCAGGGCCAAAGAAAAGGTGAAAAACCATTCCATCATGAAAGGTTATCGAAGCCAATACTTTCTTTAGATGATTGCAATGCACATCGGTACTGAATATAAAAATATACTCATTTTTTCGGAATTTCAGTTCATCTATTATCTCATCGAGTTTACGGGGCTTAAAAATACGCATTACCCTTTCAAAACCCGATACTTTCGCACCCTCACGGACGATTTTTTCCCATCGATTCATTTTTTCAATACCAGTATTTCCTTCCGGGACAGTTCTGTCAGTTACTATCGGCTGTAGACTCTCTATACCCATTTCACTCAACTTTGCTACCGCAAAATCCATCTTTTTAGACTTTAAAAGTCCTAAATAGATGTGTAAGAGAATATTACTCCTCTGTAGTATGTCTCTCTGGTGAATAACATCGCACAGGATTTTGCTCATTTGAATGGACGACACAACCAGATGATATTTCTTATATCCTATAACGGCATCAAGTACATTTCCTCTTTTCACTCTCACCACGTTCTTCAAATAGTGAAAATCTTCACCCTCTATTCGAACCCTACCCCCCTTTACACTTCCGACCGGGAGGAAAATAGTCTTTTTCATGTCAGAGATAACCGTCTTATGATCTTTAAATAAAAATACTCTGGATAACTTGACAACATTAAATTATAATAACCGTATGTATAAGTCAATCCTGTCAAAGCTGGTTACATGAAGTTTTACATTTTTTTATATCATCGATATTGAAAAAAAAGCAATAACAAGATACATTATTACATAGTTATGGAAAAGGTTCTTACACCAAAAGAGAGAATTCTGCTCATCAGGAAGGGAAATGAACTTCTCAACAAGGGGGATATCGAGAAAGCATCAAAAATATTTGTTACCACTGCCTATAAAGATGGTTTGATACGGATCGGCGATTATTTTTATTTTGAAAAAAAAGATCCTTTCAAGGCACTCCACTATTATATTGAGGCAAAGTATGAAAAACGCATACGTGAGCTTACAGAAAGAATGGCAATGGTTCTGAAAAAATGGCTTTCAGAAGATAAAAAAACAAATCCAAATCAGAGAAAGAGGGATGAAAAAACAGAAAAAAAATTATGAACAGTGGCAAAAAATCCCGGAGCTATCAAAATCCGGATATCTTCTCTTAAAAGAACGCCGTTACCGGGAGGCTAAAGAGGAGTTTCAAAAGATCCTCACTCTTGATAAAAGAAATATTTATGCCCTTGTTGGAATGGGAGACGTACTCAGGGCAGAAAAGGATTTTAAAAAGGCTGTGGAGTACTACAAAAAAGCAATCACTATAGAGCCGCTCAATAAATTTGCTCTTATCGGACTTGCAGATGCTTATCGGGCATTAAAAATGAATGATGATGCAATTAAAATATGGGAGGAATACCTCTCTTATAATGAGCACGAGTATGACATTGCTATTCTCACACGTCTTGCAGACACCTACAGAAAGAGCGGAAAACTGAGGGAGGCGCTTGAAAAGTATGAAAAGGCGTTTTCAATAGATAAAAAGAATCCCTATGTGCTTTCAGGCCTTGGGCTCTTATATTTTGAAATGAACGAGTTCGAGAAATCTCTCAATTTCTGGAATCAGCTGCTCGAAATTGAGCCCAGGGACATAAAAGTTCTAACTAATACTGGAAACTGCTTCAGAAAGCTAAAGCAGTTTAGTGACGGGCTCAAATATTTTTATAAAGCTCTGGAAATAGAGGAAGAAAATTTTTATGCCCTTTACGGAATTGCAGACTGTTACAGGGGTTTGAGGGATTATGGAAAAGCTGCTGAGTACTGGAGGAAAATACTGAAAAATGATCCCCATAACAGGAAAATCCTCACCCGTCTTGGTGATTCTTATAGAAATTTGGGGAACTTCCAGACTGCCCGTTACTATTACAAAAAAGCTATAGAAAGGGAATTTGATTATTATGCTATACTGGGACTCAGCATTGTTGACAAAAAAGAAAAAAACTATAATGCAGCCATAGAAAACCTCAACCAGCTTGAGAGACTTTCAGGATTGAATTACCAGCTCGCAAATCTCCTTTCAGAATGCTATATTGAAATGAATAAAAAAGATATGGCTATCAATGTTCTCAGTGAAGCGTCGAAGAAAGGCATTATCAATGAAGAGCTAAAAAAAAGACTCAAATTACTGAAACAGAGCAAATAATCACTTTCCTTTGCCCTCATTAAAATACTCCTCTTTCACATTTATTTGTTTCTTTGCTATTTTATTTTGATCCGTACACGTCAGTAACAGGGTATCGAGAACAGCATGAAAGGTATCTCGTTGGCCCTTATAAAGCAACTGTAATATTGCTGGTGAACAGGTATATGGCTAAAAAAAATATTATAGGCATGACTGAAGATGAACTAAGACATTTCTGTACCGAAAAGGGATTTGGGGATTTTCATGGAACCCAGATATTTAATTGGATATACTACAAAAATCCCCAAACATTCTCCGATATGACGGACCTTCCTACTCAGTTAAGGCAAAAGCTGACTACAGAATTTTACTTCGGATATTTACAGATATATAAAAGAGACGTTTCCAAAAAGAAAGATGCGATCAAATACGGTTTTCTTCTCAGAGATAAGGTTAAAATTGAAGCAGTTGCTCTTTTTGATAGAAACAGGAGAATATCCTTTTGTATTTCCTCACAGGCAGGATGCGCACTTGGCTGCCTATACTGCGCAACGGGAAAAATTGGATTTCTACGGAATCTTTCAGTGCAAGAAATAATCTCACAGGTTCTCACTTTGAAGCGTGAGCACGGAAATCCTCATAGCATACTGTTCATGGGTATGGGAGAACCCCTGCTCAACTACAATGAAACTCTCAACGCTCTGAAAATCTTCCAAACAATCGGCATAGGTTCAAGAAAAATTACAATTTCAACGTGTGGAATAATCAAAAGGATATATGATCTAGCATTTTCCGGGATAAATGTTCGACTTGCCGTATCAATAGGTTCTGCGATCCAGGAAAAAAGGATTATGATGATCCCTTATTCAAAGAAAAACTCACTATCGCAACTGAAAAAAGCATTGATATTCTATAGAAGAAAAACCGGAAGAAGGGTGAGCCTCGAATACACGCTCATAGATGGCGTAAATCACACCCGGGAAGACGCGATAGCTTTAGCAGAGTTAGCTAAAGATGTTCGCGGTCATGTCAATTTAATCAGGTTTAATCCAGTAAAAAACTCAGGGCTTTCCTCCCCTGATACCAGCACTGTCCTGATGTTTAAAGAGATGCTTCAAAAACATGGTATCGAAGTGTCTGAACGATACAGAAAAGGCCAGGACATCTCTGCTGCGTGCGGACAGCTCGCGGCAGAGCGCCTTCGGTGACCAGCAAAATATTTTCCTTGATTTCTCTCTTTAAGCTATTATTGTAACCCCTATGAAACGTCGAGACTTTTTAAAAGCGGTATTTTCCACTGCATTTTACTTTGCAGTAAGGAAAGTGCTTCCATATCAGCAGTCGGATTTCTACGATGTGGGAGTCGTTCGAGGTAATGACTACGAAAAAGCAGTCTCAGAAGCAATAAAGCTTGTGGGCGGGATCAACAAATATGTAAAACCGGGCGATATTGTCGTTGTGAAACCAAATATAGCCTGGAACTCGTCCCCTGAACTCAAGGCGAATACCGATCCGGTGATTGTTCGTGCGATCGTTCACCTCTGCTTCCAGGCGCTGGCGTCAAAGGTGTATGTGTTTGACAGAGCCTGCAACAATCCCAAACTCACCTACGTGACTTCAGGGATCGCTGAGGCAGCTCAATCTGCAGGCGCAAAAGTCCTCTATGTAAACAACGTGAGTGGAAAACTGTACAGGAAGATTTCTATCAAAGATGCGGCCTTTCTGAAAGAAACAACCGTAAACAATCTCATTCTGGAGTCCGACGTTTTTATAAACGCACCTGTTGCAAAACACCACTCATCAGCAGGTCTCACCATTGGGATGAAAAACCTCATGGGCATAACAGGAGATAACCGGTCTCATTGGCACCGGCAGCTCCATGAGTCAATCTCAGACATCAACATAGGGGTTAAATCCCACCTCACCGTTGTTGATGCCACAAACATCATGTTCAAGAACGGCCCCACAGGTGGCCGTACTGAATACCTCAAGCGGCTCGATACCGTCATTGCATCATCAAATGTTGCGAGCGCAGATGCTGAAACTGCGGGTCTCTTTGGCATCGAGCCAAGAAAAATCAAGTATATCAAGCAAGCCTACGAGAAAGGGATCGGAAAAATTGAGGGGTATTCCCGTAAAGTTTTCACAATCTGACAGTTTTTCCATTGACTGGTATTCCTATTGACCCGCATGGCGACTATGTAATCAAAACTGTGGTTTTAATGACACCCGGGACTTTCTCATGGATTTCTCCGCAGCAATCCACAGTATCTACTTCATGCAGTACAGGTATTGATGACATGAAAAAAAGACTTAAGAGCATTAAAACCTTTCGTATAATATCTCAGGTTTTATTCTTTGGGGTATTTGTGTTTATCTTTGTTCGATCCCTGGATCCTTTTTCCATTATTACTAATCCATTTCTACGCTTAGATCCACTCATCTTCCTCACGCATCTTTCGTTTCAATTAAAAATTATACTCCCTGTCGTTGGAGTGCTGATTTTGACATTCATCATGGGAAGGTTCTTCTGCGGATGGGTATGTCCGCTTGGAGCTGTTATAGAAGGGCTCGATTTACTCCTGCGACCTCTTCGAAAATTAAAACCTTTTAAAAGGGGGTCTGATTTCTTAAAGAGGTGGCTCTTAAACACTCCGCCTTCATGGTTCATCCTGGGTGCAGTCATTGTCACCCTATTTTTCACTCCGCCAATTCTTCAGTTTTTTCATCCCAATGTATGGATAATACGGATGTTTTCTCTCTCGGCTTCCGGAATCACCTTTACAGGTTTCTTATTTCTCTGTTCCGCCATCTCAAGAAGGCTATGGTGTAAATACATATGTCCCCTTGGTGCGCTCTATGGTATAGCGGCTAAATGCTCTTTATTCAAGCTCTCTATTACAAAATGCTCAGAATGCAAGAGGTGCGATACATGTCCCATGGAGGCAGCGGACTACAGTGCACACCACATCAATTCACATCAGTGCATACTCTGCTTTGATTACGAATACCGATGTCCTGTAGAAGGGTTCCAGTTTAAGATTCGCAGTACCACCGGACCTCTCCCGGATGAATCACGACGTAGGTTCTTAAAAGCAGGTGTAGTTGTTGCTGCCGGTCTGGTGCTGGGCACGGTATTCTCATTTTTCGATAAAACAGTGAAGACCAGGCTTCTTCGTCCCCCCGGGGTTGTGAATGAGCCGATGTTCATTGAGCGTTGCCTTCGATGCTTTCAGTGTGTAGAAAGCTGTCCTAATAAAATAATTAAAATCACAGGGCTTGAAGGAGGCCTGAGCAACCTCTTCACACCTCATCTGGAATTTCAGGAATACGGATGTGATTATAACTGCCAGGTTTGCCAGCTCGTGTGCCCGAACTTTGCAATACCGATGCAGTCACTCCAAGAAAAGCAACTCACAAAAATTGGCCTTGCTTCAATCGATGAAAGTCTCTGTTTGGTATATGCTGAAGACACCAACTGTCTCGTGTGTGAAGAGTTCTGTCCCATACCACAAAAGGCCATAAAGTTTGTGGAGAAGAAAAAAGCCGTAAATGGTGAGATAATCGTCCTCAAGTATCCTGTTGTTTACTCAACATTGTGCATCGGGTGTGGGATATGCGAGGCTGTCTGCCCTGTAATGTCAAAAGCCATCAAAGTGTTCAAAGTTTAAAAACGATAAAAAACCACTAATTAATAACAATATGATTAACTATATAGAATTCTGTCAACTGTGAGGAGAGAAATGAAAAAAATTTTTGAGTTTTTTGCTGCCCGCCATATTCTTGCAACCCTCTTTACCATAGCCATAATCATGCTCGGGCTCAATGCGGCAAGAACATTGAAGCGCGATATTATTCCTGAAGTTGATTTCGGCGAAGTAATAATTACAACCAGTTATCCCGGTGCTTCCCCTGAGGACGTCGAGCTGAATGTGACAAACAAGATAGAGGACGAGCTCAAAAGTGTTACAGGCATCGAGCGGATAACCTCAACGTCCCTTGAGAATATATCGGTTATAAATGTGACGATTGATATAAATGTGAAAGACGTGGAAAAGGTGAAAACCGATATACGCGATGCAGTTGGCCGGGTAACGGATTTCCCGTCTGAGGTAACCGAATCCCCTCTAATAACCGAAGTCGACACCTCACAGATTTCAATCCTAGAGGTCGGTATATCGGGAGATCTTCCCTATGCAGAGCTGCGGGAAATAGCAAAGCAATTCGAACGCAAACTCAAGACTGTTCCAGGCATTTCCCGTTTGGAAAAGTTCGGATACCGGGCAAGAGAAATTCAGGTAGAGGTAAACCCGATCGCTCTTGATAACTATCAGATACCCCTTAGAGAAATAATCCAGGCAATCGAGGCAAGAAATATCCGGCTCACCGGCGGAACGTTCGAATCATACACCAGTGAAAAAAATGTGGTGACCCTGGCTCAGTTCGACAGACCCGCAGAGGTAGGGGATGTAATCGTTCGGACTACTTTTGAAGGGCCGCTCATCAAGGTCAGGGACCTTGCCTTTATCAAGGATGGTTTTGAAGATGAAACGCTTCTTACACGAATTGACGGCAAAGATGCCATTTCTTTCCTCGTCTATAAAACAGAAAATGCAGACATAATCAGGACTGTTCGCGCCATAAAAAAGATGATTTCCCAGGAAACCGGAAAGGGATGGCTGGCTGGCTACGTAGACGCGAGTGAGGATGAGGAAGCGAAAGTAAAGGGGGCGTTTGGGCTTCAAAAACTCCTGAGGAGAGAAAGAGATGAAGGAAAAATATTCAGGTACGGTCCTGTCCACATACTGCTTGCTCAGGACCAGTCTCGTTTTGTCCAGAACCGTTTCCAGATAGTGCTCACCAATGGAGCCGTAGGACTGGTGTTTGTTTTAATCATGCTTGGTATTTTTCTCAATGTGAGAACTGCCTTTTGGGTTGCCATTGGTATTCCTGTTTCAATAATGGGAGTCTTCTTTCTGCTGCCCCTGTTCGGCCGGTTCCTTGATACAATCTCTCTCGCATCCCTGGTGCTGGTTATCGGTATCATCGTCGATGATGCGATCATCATATCGGAGAGTATCTTTTACAGGAGGTCGGTGGGCGATTCACCCCTGGAAGCAGCGGCCAACGGTACAAATCTCGTGTTCTTTCCTGTTTTAACCACCGTGCTCACGACCTTTCTTGCATTTGCACCTATGCTCTTTTTAAAGGGCGTCTTCGGAAAGTTTGTATTCGTAATTCCCCTCACCGTGAGCCTCGCACTCTTTATTTCGCTCATCGAATCACTCTTTGCTTTACCTGCACATCTGGCACGGGGAATGGAGAAATCAGCAAAAAGTGCTCAGCGTGCTGCTGCACGCAGATGGTTCAATTCCCTCAGGGCTTTCTACAGGAGATTTGCCTACCGCCTTTTAAAAATCAGATATCCCCTGGTTATACTCTTCATCGGTACGTTTATTGCGGCTATATGGTTCGCGAAAAATAACATGGAGTTTCTTCTCTTTCCATCCACAGGATCGGAAACCTTCAGCATTGATGTGGAGTTTCCAACCGGAACTTCCCTCAGTGCAACATCGGAAAAGATGAAGGAAATCGAGAGAATCATCCAGGAGCTTCCCGATGAAGAGCTCGAAACATCTGTGACGAGGGTAGGCGCTCTGTCAATGGAAGGTGGAGGAATGGGTGCGGGCCAGGCGGAACACTATGCCCACATCATCGTCGGTCTTACACCCTATTCACAGAGAGCACGGGATGCAGATGAGATAGTGGAGGAGCTTCGTAGTAAGACCAAGGAGCTTGAAATGTTTGATAAAATCACCTATTCCGTCTTCAGAGCTGGCCCTCCGGTGGGAAAACCCATTACCCTGAGGGTAATCGGGGTTGATGACGACATGAGAAAAAAGCTCTCAAATGAAATAGAAAAATACCTTTCGTCTGTTAATGGTGTGAAGGATATCGACAGAGACGACAAGCTTGGAAAGGAGCAGATAGAGATCAAAATCGACTACAACAGGCTTGCACGTCTTGGACTCACGGTTGCCGATCTTGCGAGGAATGTGCGCATTGCGTATGACGGCCAGGTTGTCACGAGCATTCGTGATGGGGACGAAGATGTTGAATTCCG